>Ga0310696_10007493_pt1 | contig 12799 bp, 11 predicted proteins | sample AusTroGonzalo_MG_4_FD_203885 | JGI IMG/M metagenome (GOLD analysis project Ga0310696, IMG submission 203885) | Bovine rumen microbial communities from tropical cattle in Woodstock, Queensland, Australia - Gonzalo_02 (v2) (version 2) | ecosystem: Host-associated > Mammals > Digestive system >... | reverse complement strand
TATTTAGGCAATGATTACCAGTATCTCTTTTACTATATTGAAGGTATTGGATTCGAGTATGGGAAAGCTGAGTCTAACCCTCTTCCTGGATATGACTTCGAGGATGTAAATCTACTCGTTATTGAAAAAGATGCTCTTAAATCTATTGGAGAATGAAGAAAGCTTAATTAGCGCTCTTATCTTATGGCTTTTTCTAGCCTTCTTCTCATAGCTCTCGAAAGGCTGGTTCTCTGATCATCCTTATAAAAACCAGCCTTTCTCCGCAATTTTCGGAAAAAAAACAAATCCCGCGCAGACCTTTTTTACACGGGCGCGGAATTTGTTTTCAGCCTTGTGATGCGGCGCGACCGCATTGGCGGTTTCTTTATTTTAGAACGCGAGCTTTTCCTCGAGCCACTTTTCGAGCTCGGCAATGGGAAGTCTCACCTGTTCCATCGAGTCGCGGTCGCGGATGGTTACGGAGTTGTCCTCAAGCGTGTCAAAGTCGATGGTGACGCAGTAGGGAGTTCCGATCTCGTCCTGGCGGCGGTAGCGCTTGCCGATGCTGCCCGCGTCGTCGTACTCGCAGTTGAATTTCTTCGAGAGGCTGTTGTAGATTTCGAGAGCCTTGTCGGAGAGCTTCTTTGAGAGCGGAAGGATTGCTGCCTTTACAGGTGCGATTGCGGGATGGAAGTGGAGAACCGTTCTGACGTCATTCTTTTCCGCGTCGAGAACTTCTTCGTCGTATGCTTCGCAGAGGAACGCGAGGATGACGCGCTCAACGCCGAGGGACGGCTCGATAACGTAGGGAACGTATTTTTCGTTGGTCTCGGGATCGAAGTACGAGAGGTCCTGCCCGGAGCACTCGATGTGTCTTCCGAGGTCGTAGTCGGTTCTGTCGGCAACGCCCCAGAGCTCGCCCCAACCCATCGGGAACAGGTACTCAAAGTCCGTGGTCGCCTTGCTGTAGAAAGCAAGCTCTTTCTGGCTGTGGTCGCGAAGTCTCAGGTTCTCCTCTTTGATTCCGAGGTTGAGGAGGAAGTCGCGGCAGTAGGCACGCCAATATGCAAACCACTCAAGATCTGTGCCGGGCTTGCAGAAGAACTCAAGCTCCATCTGCTCGAACTCGCGGATTCTGAAAATGAAGTTTCCGGGAGTGATCTCGTTGCGGAACGATTTGCCGATCTGGCAGATTCCGAACGGAACCTTGCGGCGCGTGGTGCGCTGAACGTTCTTGAAGTTTACGAAGATGCCCTGCGCGGTCTCAGGCCTGAGGTAAATCTCAGCCTGCGAGCCCTCTGTGACGCCCTGGTAGGTCTTGTACATAAGGTTGAACTTCCTGATATCGGTGAAGTCCGAGTTTCCGCAGTAGGGGCAGGTGACGCCGTTCTGTCTGATGTAATCGACAAGCTCCTTGTCGCTCCATCCGTCGCAGGAGATTTCATTGCCCTTCTCCTTGTTCCAGTCTTCGATGAGCTTGTCTGCGCGGTATCTTGACTTGCAGGATCTGCAGTCGAGCATGGGGTCGTTGAAGCTTCCGACGTGGCCGGATGCCACCCAGACCTGGGGGTTCATGAGGATTGCGCAGTCGATGCCTACGTTGTAGGGGTTCTCCTGCACGAACTTCTTCCACCATGCGCGCTTGACGTTGTTCTTGAGTTCGGAGCCGAGGGGGCCGAAGTCCCATGCATTGGCGAGTCCGCCGTAAATGTCAGAGCCGGGGTAAACGAAGCCTCTGTTTTTGCAGAGAGCGACGATTTTTTCCATAGTTTTCTCAACCATCTTTTGTACCCTCCGACCTTATTCTTCTACTTTCTTGAATCTGAGTTTGCCCTCGTAGAGCTCGTAAACGCTCTCGGAAACCGCCTTGCCGTGCTCGAGGTTGAGCTTCTTGTTCTGAACGTCCTTGCAGTCTCTCTCAGCGTAATAGAGTTCGTCTTCAAGCTGTCTTGCTCTCTTGGATACGATGGAGCAGAGTGTGAATCTTGAATCAATACCATCAATCTTGAGCAGCTTTGAAATCTCGGGTTCTGTCATTCTTGAATCAGCCATTTTGTTTTCTCCTTTTTTATCGCGTCGGGAATCGTCCCGTCGTTCTTAGATTTATATTCAGGAAGCGCGTGATCTTTTCAGATTTCGTCGGCCTCTTCCCTCAGTTTCTTTACAAGTTTTTCCGCAAATTCGCGGGAATTCACCAATTTGTATTTCTCGGCGGTCTTTTTGGCTTTCCTGTCGCACGAAGTCAGTGAGTCGTAAATCGAAAGGATCGCGTTTTTCGAATCCTCGAGCACGTCGTTGTAGATGACATAGTCGAATTCGCCGTACTTGTCGATTTCGCTTTCAAGAGCGAATCTCATGCGTTTTTTGATTGTCTCATCGGAGTCGCTTGCCCTTGCGACAAGTCTCTCCTTAAGAATCTTCATGGACGGCGGGAAAATGAAGACTGCTTTTGCCTTATCGCCAAATTCCTTCTTCAGGTTCACGGCGCCCGGAACCGTCAGGTCGAGGACAACGTTGTTTCCCGCTTCAAGGCGCCTCACGACGTCCGATTTAAGAGTTCCGTAGCGGTTCTCCCTGTACTCGTCAAACTCGAAGAATCCGCCCTCGTCCGCGAGCTTTCCGAATTCTTCAAAAGTAAGGAAGTAGTAGTCAACGCCGTTTTGTTCCTTACCCCTTGGCGGTCTCGTCGTCGCAGAAACGCTGTGAGAGACGTTTTCGCGCGACTCAAGAATGAAATTGATCAGTGTGTTCTTGCCGGAGCCCGAAGGTCCGGAAACTACCAGAAGCAAACTGTCAGGACTTTTACCCATTCCAAAACTCCCCTGTCTTATATTGATTCAGTCTTCTTCAAGGTCGTCCGGCAGGTCGTCATCTTCGTCAAAGCTTGACGGTTTGCCGCTCGCAGCCGCTTCGATTCTCGTTGCGATGGTCGAAACGTGAAGAGCCGAAAGGATCACATGGTCGCTGTCCATTATGATGATTGACTTCGTGCGTCTGCCCTGTGTGACGTCAATGCACCGCCCCGTGTCCTTGGCTTCCTGCATAAGCCTCTTTGAAGGAGATGAAATCGCGGATGACACCGACACGATTCTGTCCGCATTCACGATATTCCCGTATCCTACGCTGATAAAAGTCATTTTTGCCTCCGGGGGTGTGGTTGCATGGTCGATGAAGACGCCAATGTCACTCAATGTTCTGAATCTGCTCTCTCAGCATCTCAAGCCTTGACTTGACCGTGAGGACCGACTCAAAAAGCTCGCTGTCGTTGCTCTTGGATCCGAGGGTGTTGATTTCGCGTTTGAACTCCTGGAGAACAAAGTCGATCTCGCGTCCTACGGGAGCGCCCGAGTTCAGATATTTGTCAATTTGGTTGAGATGGCTTTCAATCCTTGCGGTCTCTTCGGTGATGTCCGACCTGTCCGCAAAAAGCGCAACCTCCTGCGCGAGCCTCTGCTCATCAATCGCATCCGAGGAGCCGAGAAGCTTTTCAAGCCTCTCCGCGAGCTTGTCCTTGTACTCAATGCTGACGTAAGGAGCCCTCTTCTTAATGACCTCAAATGCCTCGCTTATCTCTTTGACAAGACGTCTTATCTCACCGTCAAGGTAGGCGCCCTCCGTGCTGCGCATCTCAAGGAGCTTATCTACAGCGGCGGTCGAAGCGTCGAAAACACACTTGTCAAGCGCGTCCTCGTCAAGCTCAGCCTTCTCTATTGTGAAAACGTCCGGCATTTTGAAAAGGTGCGAAGGTGAAAGGCTCTCGCCAAGGCCGAACTTTTCGCAGGCCTCTTTCTCAGCCTCAAAATATGCACCGGCAAGGTCCCAGTCAACGTTCACTTTCGTTCCTGCCGCTTTGGCCTTTTCAAACTGGACAAAAATATCCACCTTGCCGCGGCTCACCTTTTCGCGCAGAGCTTTCTTTACTGTGATTTCAAATGCGGAAAGTTCCCTTGGCATCTTGATCTGAAGATCGAGACTTTTCGAATTGACAGTCTTTATTTCGACAGTTACGGTTCCGCTCTCGCACGTTGAAATGCCTTTTCCGAAACCGGTCATGCTTTTTAGCATCGCCAATGCATCCTTTCCGATAAAATAATACCTCAAAATGTGCGCGCGCACACACTTTGAGATTATAACAAAAACAGCGTATGTTTCAAGTGTTTTTTAACCGCGGGAGGCGGTCTCAGTGGGCAAGATTGGCGATTCTCTTCTGGAATTTTGAATCTGTCATGTTGTAGATTTCGATGACCGAAATGCGGTACTCCTTCGCCCTCTCCTTGAAGTTGGCGGACGACACCTCGCCCTTGGGCGCACCGAGCACCAGAACCGCTTTTGCGTACTTGCCGCCAAACCTTGCCGTTACGGCTTTCAGCTTGTAAAGCTCGTCGTTTGAGACGTCTCCGTTCTTGCAGGAAATGAACACGGGCTTCAGGTCTCTCTGGAGGATGACGTCAATCTCATTGGTGAGTTCCAGGCGGTTTGCGTCGTCGCCGTCAATGTCAATGAGAACGCCAGTGAGAGCGTCCGTAAAGACCTTCTCGCCGCCGTTTTGAGCTTTCTTTGCGAGTCTGTAGACCTGAAGTTCAAGCAGGTTACCGGATTTGGCAAGGCAGTGCCTAACCGTTTCGGATTTGAATGAGACGGTCTCGCGGCCGTCGGAAATGCTGACGGTTATAAGGCCGGCGTGTTCAAGCTTGGTGAAGATTGCCTTGGCGGCAGGCGGACAGTTTTCGATCGATGCGGGAAGCTTCGGGTCGCGGTCGTCCTTAAGGCTTCTTGCCGAGCCGTTTTCGAGCTTTACAAAGCGCTCAAGAACTCCGACCGCAAAATTCCACGGATTCGGCGACTCCTTGCAAATGGTCCACATATTGTCGACGTCCTCGTCATAAAGTACGCTGTCGTCCCAGACGTGCGTTCCTGACGTTTTCTCGCTCTCGAAAATGACCCTTCCGCCGTTTATCGCGATGTTCTCGGCAACGCTTATAACCGGAAGCTGTGCGCCGTCAAGAATGGTTTTGCCGTCCCTGTCAAGGTCGACAATTCTTCCGCTCTCGATATTGTATCTGTGAAGCTGGATTTTCCTCTCCGGGAAGCGCTCGGCAACGGTCGCCGCCGCCACGATATAGCTCTCGTTCCCGCCTGTGAGATCAAATACGCAATTCTCGTATTTTTTCGTAATTTTATCAAACGCGTCAATGATCGAGTCAACCTTGAAAGGCGCCAGCGAAAGGCCCGTAAACTCGATGGAGACGCCTCTTCTCTCAAAAAACGCCCTGTACCTTTCAAGCTGCGACTTGCTGATGCCCCGCTTCACGCTGCTCACAAAAATGACGCGCTCGGGTGTCCTGATAAGCGCCGATGAAATGTTGTCAATATTGCTTTTGTCCACAAACTCAACGATCGTCATGTTTCAGGCTCCGTACTTATCCTTAACGTAGTCGGCAAAGACCTTGGCGGCATCGATTCCGTACACCGCGTAGAGCATCCTCGTACCGACAACGTCCTCAATCTCATTGAAAAAGAGCTCGCCGCCGCTCACGAGAAAATCAACGCCGATGAAATCAGACTCGCCGAGCGCCTTCACGATTTTATAAACTTTTTCCCTGTCATTATCGCCAATGTCAAAAGGCCTCGCCTCTCCGCCCAGCGAAAAATTGCTTCTGAAATCACTGTCCGACGACCTAAGAACCGCCTTGAAGATTCTGCCGCCAAGGACATAAACTCTTAAATCCCTGCCGCTCTTTCCGTCGCCGACAAGCTTCTGCGCGACAAGCTTCTCACCCTTAAGAAGCTTCTTTGCTTCTTTCAGTTCATCCTCGCTTCTGCAGAGCCTGACGCCCTTTCCGCCGTGACCCGAGGCGGTTTTCACAACCAGCGGGTAAACTTCCTTCGGCGGCAGCTTTTTCCCTGAAATATCGTAAATTTCGGAGAAAGGCACTCCCGCTTCTTTTGCTAATTTATATGACAGGGCCTTGTCGTTGCAGATTTCGGATACCCTTGGCGGGTTGATGACGGCCGTGCCGAGCATCTCAAGTTTTTTAGAAAAAGAAGGGTCAATGGTCCTTACGACGGCAACGTCCGGCCTGTCAAAAGTCTCAGGAAGGTCCTCCCGCATCACTATCGACGCGTCAAAGCACTCCCCGAAAAGCTCGAGCAGTCTGCTTGCAAACCACTCGTTTATACCGTATTGGATTTTGTCGTAAACGATCCAGAGTGTCTTCAAGTGCGCCTCCGCGATTCAGTCTGAAGCTTTGCCTTGATGTATTTCATGATGACCCCGGCAAGGTCAATGCCTGTCGCGTCAAGAGTGCTCTTAAAGTGCGGGTTAGAGTTCACCTCGCAGATGAGCGGCCCGTTTTCGCCGAAAAGCACGTCAACGCCCGCAAAATCAAGTCCGAGCGCCCTGCACGCCCTTACCGCAATATTCTTCTGTTCTTTACTCAAGCTGCACGCTTTTGCACTGCCGCCAAGGGTAACGTTCGACCTGAAGTCACCGTTTTCACTGTGCCTTTCCATCGCGCAGACGACTTTGCCGCCGACAACGTTCACTCTTATATCCCGTCCCCGGCTCGACTTGACAAACTTCTGCATCAGAAAGCCCTTGTGGCCTATTGACTTTATAATCTTTTTCAACCCGTCAAAATCATCGGCAAGGTAAACCTGCTGTCCGAACGAGCCGCTGACTTCTTTAACGACAAGCGGATAGCCGAGCTTTTCCGCAGCATCCTGCGCAAAACCGAAACCGTCAATCGCAACGCCCTCAAAAGTCAGCGGCGCAACGTATGTCTCAGGCGTCGGAACGCCCGCTTTTTCAAGCGCGATCGCAGTGAGCGCTTTATTGTCGCAGCCCTCTACGGCGCGGGCGCTGTTAAAAAGCCTTAAGCCGCAGGCCTCAAGCTGCTTTGCAAGAATAACGTCTTTATCCCAGAAAAGCGCAAAATCAACGTCTTTAACAAGTTCTTTCAGCGCGTTTACACTGTGCGGAAGCTCTCCGGTCTTTACCGTCATCAACTCAATGCCTTCTTTTCCGGCAGCAAGAGACAGAAGTTCGTAAAGCTCGTCGAACTTCCTGCTCCTCATGAAATTATTGACGATAAGCCAGCCTTTCATAAATGCCAAACCTCTGAAAAGTGATCTTAAAGCCGCGGCTTTTTTGAAAGGTTTTCCGCAGTTTTTTCCAACTGAATTTTACCACGGGAACCCTTTTTCTTCAATAGCCGGAGGATTTTGCGCGATATTTTAGGGGATTTCATTGGCGGCAGGCAGGCTCTCAAAAAACCAGTTTTTATTCGCCGCGTTTTTTCAAAAAATGCTTGACTACGGTTTCCTCCCGATGGTATAATACCGACTGCCCCAAATTAGGGGAGTAGTTCAACTGGTAGAGCAACGGTCTCCAAAACCGTCTGTTGCGTGTTCGATTCGCGTCTCCCCTGCCAGAGAGGGTAAAGCAGTCTGCAAGAAATTGCGGGCTGCTTTTTTGATATTATCCCGGCGCTTTTCGAAAGCATTTTTTGCGGTCAAATCCGCCCTCCGCCGATTGAAAACAAAGCCCGAAAGTATTAAAATTTATTCAAATAAAACCCTGCGAGGTGCCTATGAAAAACATACCGAGAAAAGAACATCCTTTTCCGCAGTTTGAACGCAAAAACTGGCTCAACCTGAACGGAATCTGGCAATTTGAGATTGACCGCGGCATGAGCGGCACGGACCGGAAGCTGTTTGAAAGCGAAAAGCTGAGCTCCGAGATTCTGGTCCCGTTCTGCCCCGAGTCTGAGCTTTCAGGCATTGGCGATAAGGATTTCATGACGTGCGTCTGGTACAAAAAATCCGTCACCCTCCCCGAGAGCTTCAGGGGTATGCGGACGATTCTTCACGTCGGCGCCTGCGACTATCTGTCGACAGTCTGGGTCAACGGCAGGGAAGTTATGACACACCGCGGCGGATACGTCTCTTTTTCGTGCGACATCACGGACTTTCTTGAGGAAGACGCCAATGACATCACCATCCGCGCGATTGACGACACCCGCTCGGGCGACCAGCCTTGCGGCAAGCAGTGCTACGCCTTTCATTCTCAGGGCTGCCACTATACGAGGACCACGGGCATCTGGCAGACGGTCTGGCTCGAAGCCGTACCTGAGACATATATCGTCTCCGCTAAATACTATACAAAGACTGACGGGACGGTGCGGATAGTTGCGGTTACGAAAAACGCCTGCGGAAAAACGCTTTACGCTTCGGCTTCCTTCGGCGGCAAAAAAGTATGCAGCGGAAAAACTCAGGTTACATCAGACAGCGCCGAAATTATCCTAAAAATAGACGAGCCTAAGCTTTGGTTCCCGGGCGAGCCGAACCTTTACGACCTCACATTAAAGCTTGGCGATGACAGCGTAAAGAGCTATTTCGGCATACGCGAGGTTTCGTACGCAAACCACAGGTTCTACGTTAACGGAAGATCCGTTTTCGGCAGGTTCATACTCGACCAGGGCTTCTACCCTGACGGAATCTACACCGCGCCCTCTGATGAGGCACTTGTCAGGGACATTGAAATGTCATTGGCGTGTGGATACAACGGGGCAAGGCTCCACCAGAAGATTTTCGAGCCGCGCTTCCTCTACCATGCGGACAGGCTTGGCTATATGGTCTGGGGCGAACACGCCAATTGGGGTCTCGACATCGCAAGAATCGGCGCATTTAAGAATTTCACCGGTGAGTGGCTCGAGGCGCTTGAGCGTGACTTCAACCACCCGTCGATCATCGGCTGGTGCCCTTTCAACGAGACGCAGCCTAACCAGGACAGAGAGCTGATTGCGCTCGTCTACAAAATGACCAAGGCGCTCGACCCGACAAGGCCCGTCATCGACACAAGCGGTTGGGTGCATGTTGACGGCTGCTGCGACATGTACGACTGCCACGACTACGAGCAGAATCCGGAGGTTTTCAAGGCAAGGTACGACAGGCTCATGGAGGGCAAACGCGCCTTTGACGAAACTCCGCTCGACCTTTGCTTTGTTTCGGAGTTCGGCGGCACCTGGTGGTCGCCGGGAGTCAAAGGCGGCTGGGGCTACGGCGCTTCCCCGCAGGACATGGACGAGTTTCTAACGCGCTACGAGGGACTTGTGAGCGCCCTTCTGAATAACGATCAGATATGCGCCTTCTGCTACACGCAGCTTACAGACGTCGAACAGGAGCAGAACGGTCTTTACACGTACGACAGACGCGCCAAGTTCCCGGTCGATAAGATTTTTGCTATAACTTCGGCAAAATCCGTTGTCGAGGACTGACGTTTCAATAAAGGTTTTAATGCAGACGGAGTGACTTTACACATGAAATATAACGATATAAACGGGCTGAGTATAGACGTTGACTTTGAAAAGGGTCAGATTGAACACCTTTATCTGAAGGGTATTGACCGCATTGCCGAAAAGCGCCCTATTTTCAGGATCGGCTTACGCGCAAATGACGGAACACCGTACGAAGTCAGCGCCTATGACGCAAAGAAACATTCGTTTGAGGATCCCTGCTTCGTATTTGAAGGCTTCGGCGAAAATCCCCTGACGGCAAACCTTATCGTCAAGGTGTCGCTCGATTGCATTGGCGGGTGCCTCAGGTGGAGAATCTCGGCTGACCCGCAAAGCAAAGACGTTTTTATTGAGTACGCGGATTTCCCGCTTGCAGCCTTGCCGAAGCTTTCCGAGAACAACGAAAACGGAGACGGCGGAAGCGTTCTTTTTCCCTATAACGAGGGAGTTTTGGTTTCAGACTACAGAATGCGCGAAACAACCGCTTTTACTCACTGGCCGCTTGTTTACCCGTCGTACGGCAGCCTTGCGATGTTTCCGAACATGGTCTCATCGCAGATGATGGCCTACCTGTTTGACGACGCAGGCATCTATTTCGGCGCTCACGACAGCGGCCGCGCACTCAAAGGGATCGACTACTTCGATACCGGCAATGCAATCGAGATGCGTTTCAGGCTTTTCAGCGGCTGCAGCGAGGGTGAAGTCTTTTCAACCGACTACGATATAGTCTGGGCGGCATGCGAGTCTGACTGGCAGAGTGCGGCGGCAATCTACAGAGACTTTTTTGAAGCCAATCTGCCGCCGCGCGCAAAAAAGACAACCGAAAACGAAAACCTGCCTGACTGGTACGCCGACGAACCGCTTGTCGTGTCCTATCCTGTGCGCGGCACACACGACATGGACATAATGGAGCCGAACGCGTTTTTCCCCTATATTAACGCGCTTCCGACACTTGACGATATCGCGGAAAAAACGGGTTCAAAGCTGCTTGTGCTTCTCATGCACTGGGAAGGCACGGCGCCGTGGGCGCCGCCCTACGTCTGGCCGCCTTACGGCGGGGAGAAGCCTTTTTACGAGTTTGTTGACGGGCTGAGGAAGCGCGGGATGCTCATTGGCGTGTACTGCTCGGGCTTTGGCTATACGCTGAAGAGCAACGTTGTCGATAACTACTCGTGCGAGGATGAGTTTAAAGAGCTTAATCTTATCGATTCGATGTGCGCCGGCCCCGATCAGAAGGTTCTTCTCAGCAACATTTGCCCCGGTCAGCGCTCAGGATACGACATCTGCCCTGCGACCGAAAAAGGCAAGGCGATTCTCGACAGGGCCTACACGCCTCTTTTTAAGAGCGGCATCGACTACGCGCAGATTCTTGACCAGAACCACGGAGGCGGCCAATACCTTTGCTACAGCAAAACTCACGGACACCCTTCAGCTCCCGGTCTCTGGATGACCGAAAACATGCAGAAACTTCTCACATCGTGGAACGAAAAAGCCGGCAGGATGATTCTCGGCTGCGAATCGGCGGCCTCAGAGCCTTTTATCGGCAACCTTCTCCTTTCGGACAACCGCTATGAGATCAACTACTTCATCGGAAGGCCCGTCCCGCTCTACTCGTTCATCTACCACGAGTACGTCCGCAACTTCATGGGCAACCAGGTCTGCTGCCCTCTCGAGTCCGACGAGGACACTTTCTGCTACAGGCTCGGCTACTCATTCGCAGCGGGCGACCTCATGACGATCGTTCTCACCCCCGAAGGCGGCATCATGTCCGATTGGGGCACACGCGACTTCACAAAGCTTCCCGACAAGGCTCACGTGCTTTCGTTTATAAAAAATCTGACCGCTTTTTACCGCGAATCAGGCAAAAAGTTCCTTAACGGCGGCCGCATGATACGCTTCACGGGCATCAGGCACGGAAACACCACCCTCCGCAGCCGGTACATAACCAAGGAAAACGCGTTCCCCGAGGTGATTTCTACCGCTTGGGAGGCAAAAGACGGTGAAAAAGCTGTCATTGCCGTCAATCCGGGAAAAAACGATGCACAGATCGAAGTAAATGATGTAAAATACACGGTACCTGCCATTGGCGTCAGGTTAATCAAGATTTGATCCTACGGGCACCGCCAAGGCCCGGAAAGGAGTTTTACCATGGCTGACAACAGTGCAACAACTGAAAAGCTGAATGAAAATATGAAGCACAGGAACCGCATCATCGTGCGCACGAGCATCATCGGCATTATCGCCAATGTCTTCCTCGCCGCTTTCAAAGCCTTCGTCGGTTTCCTCGCCAATTCAATCTCCGTCGTGCTCGACGCCGTCAACAACCTGACCGACGCAATCTCGTCGATCGTCACGATTATCGGCAACAAGCTCTCCACAAAAGCTCCGAACAAGAGATTTCCGCTCGGCTACGGCAGAATCGAGTACATAAGCACGCTCATCGTAGCTGCAATCGTATTCTACGCAGGCGCCACGGCCCTTGTCGAGTCCATCAAGAAGATAATCCACCCCGAAAAGCCCGACTACAGCCTCGTCTCGTTCATCGTCATCAGCGCCGCAATTGTAGTAAAGCTCGTTCTCAGCTTCTACTTCAGGCACCAGGCCAAAAAGACGAACTCAGGAACCCTCAAAGCATCAGGCACCGACGCGTTCTTCGACGCAATCATTTCCCTCTCGGTTTTGATTTCCGCAGTTATCTTCAAGTTCACGGGCTTTTCGCTCGAAGCTTACGTCGGTATACTCATTGGCGGTTTCATCATCAAGGCATCGATTGAAATGATCATCGACAGTCTGAGGGACATTCTCGGCGGAAGACCTGACCGCGAGCTCACGCTCAAGGTTAAGCACATAATCAACAACGAGCCCGAGGTTATCGGCGCGTACGACCTTATTATCAACAACTACGGACCCAACAAGAACTACGCTTCGGTCCACATCGAGCTTCCCGACAACATGCCCGTTTCGTCCGTCGACCGCATCACGCGGCAGCTTGAGTACAACGTCTACATGGAGACAGGCGTCATTCTCACCGGCGTCGGGGTCTACTCCTTCAACACCAAGGACAGCCTTGCCGCCAAGATCCGCGACGACATTACCGCCAAGGTCCTCGCCCACGACTGGGCCCTCCAGGTCCACGGCTTCTATGTCGACAACGAAACCAAAATGATCCGTTTCGACGTCGTCATCCGCTTCGACATCACAAGCAAAGAGGCCCTCAAGATTCTCCGCGCAGACGCCGAATCGCTCTACCCGGACTACGAGTTCCTCATTATAACTGACGTCGACCTTTCGGATTAAAGCTTTAACGTTATACGTGATTAAGGCGGCAGTTTTCCCTGCCGCCTTAATTGTATCATCATAAGTTATTTTTTTCTAAATATAGGTACGTAATCGTCACAAAAAAAACGGGCACCACACACGGTGTCCGTCTTTTCTAAACCCGGCAATGACATATTTTCGCGAGCCGCTTCCAGCGCACTATCGTCTGCATCAGGGAGCTTAACTACTGTGTTCGGCATGGATAC
>Ga0310696_10007491_pt1 | contig 12800 bp, 7 predicted proteins | sample AusTroGonzalo_MG_4_FD_203885 | JGI IMG/M metagenome (GOLD analysis project Ga0310696, IMG submission 203885) | Bovine rumen microbial communities from tropical cattle in Woodstock, Queensland, Australia - Gonzalo_02 (v2) (version 2) | ecosystem: Host-associated > Mammals > Digestive system >... | reverse complement strand
GTGATGGGGTTCACCTCATAGTAGTACTCGTTCACGAAGGCCGTTACGGCAATTTTGGGGCCACCGTCCGCCTCCGGCGTATTGTCGAAGTCGCTCAGGGCAGGATCCTGGTCGTAGAGACGCTTCTGCGTACGGAGGTAGTCCACCAGCTCCGATATGTTCCAGGTGGCGCTTTCGCCGCTTTCCCGTTCCAGGCCCGGCGGGAGGTAAACCTGCCGGTTCAGGGAGTACTGGCCCTCCACCAGGTCGTTCCTCCGGAATTCCACCCACTCATAATCGATACCGGAAGTGATCTCCGCGCTTTCCGTGATGAGCGGCGTGCTGCCGGAAGGGTTGAAGGGCGTCTCCACCACCCAGGACACGTTGTCCGCGTCGATATGCTTGGCGTGGAACTGGATCACGTGGGAACTGTAGTGGGCGTCGCAGGTGTAGACGTCCTCCAGGGACACGGACACGGTCCCGGTGGCGCCGGGCTCCAGTTCCGCCAGGTTGTTCCCCGCACTTTCGTCGTTGTTGCATTCCACCTCCACGCGGATGTCGTCCACATCCTGGATGTAGATGTTGTAGATGTAGGTGTGGTTGCGGAAGATGTTGAAGTCGCTCCACTTGGCGCCGCTGAAGTCGCCCAGGTGGACCAGATACTGCACGTCCGCGCTAAGGGTAGCGCCTTCCGTGGCCTCATAGGTGACATTGTCCATGTTGATGCGGCCGGTGATGACCACGTAAGTGCCCATATCCGGCGCATAGGTGAAGTCTCCGTTGGTGACACTGGTCTGCACGCCCATGGAGACGGCGTCTTCCTTGTCCTGGCGCTCCCGGTCGGCGTAGGAGGCGGCCGCCTGCTTGGCGGGCTTGCGGTTCTCCATCATGTAGAAGGAGAAGCCGTGCCGCAGGATCTTGTTCTGCGTGGTGCCGGAATAGAGGGTGTCCGTCACCGTCTGGGTCTCGAAGTTGGTGGCGCCCAGGTCGAAGTAATCCGATGCATCCGTCGCACTGGTGGCATCCACCAGCTGGCCCTGCGCGGCACCGTACTGGCCCCTTTCCAGGATGTACGCCCGCTTGGGGAGGTGGATCACCTGCCACTTCAGCGGGGAGAAGTTGCCGATGCGGGAGCCGCCCCGCACCTGGACGTTGAACTGCACCTTGGCGTCCAGGCGGCGCAGCACCAGCACGGGCCAGGAGGTAGCCGAGGTGCTGGGCACGGCGATTTCCCCGCTCATGGGGAAGTAGCCGCTCCGGGCCACGATCAGCTGGTTCAGCGTGGCCTTCTGGTTGAAGAGGTCCTCATACGTGCTCACCATGCCCAGCTGTTCCGGGGAGATGTTCACCATCTCCGCGTCGATGTTGGCGATCACCACCACCTTGCAGTCCTGCTTGGCCACCGTATGGAGGTGGATGGAGCCGTAGGTGAGCGGCGCGGACGAGGCCGTCGCCCTGTAATTGTTGTTCACCTCCCACCAGTTGGCCTCCGTGCTCAGGTTCAGGTTGGTGTAGTCGAAGTAATTGCTGTAGAATTTCTTGCCCTGCTTGTCGAAGATGAAGACATAGAGGTTGTACACCATGCTCTCCGGCTCCAGGCCCAGGGTACTGCGGGTCATCACGTCCATCTCCGGGCTGTCCTGGGCGCCGAAGCGCAGCACCAGGTCCACGGGCGCACCGTCCTCCACGGCCTGCACCGCCTCCACCCGTTCCTTCATGCAGGAAACGAGCGGCAGCGTCAGCGCCAGGAAAACCATATGCAGCCAGTGTCTCATCCTTTACTTGAACAAATGGTACATGTCATGGGCGGCCTCCTCCGACCAATAGGTATTCTCCACCTCGAAGCGGAACTGGCGGTCGAATTCCTCGAAATAAACGTTCATCACCACGTTCAGCTCCTGGTTGCGGCGCATATAGGTGATGCGCTTCACCTGGCTGGTCTCGTTGTCGATGATCCTGAGGTCCGAGCCCAGCGGGTACACCTCGTAGAAGGCCCACTGGCGGTCGCCGCGGGCCGTGTTGCCGGTCTGGACCCACAGTTTCTCGTTCTGGTGGTACAGATAGCGGTGCTGGGAGTCCTGGAAGCGGCACAGGTAGCCGGTAAACTCCGTGGAGATGGGGTAATCCGTGGCGGTGGGGACGCTGCCCTGCGCCAGCGACAGGCCGGCTTCGCCGTTGCGCTGGGAGCCTCCTCCGATGGCCACCTCATAGAACATAGGCATGCCCGGCCGGCCCAGGTGATAGCGGCCGTCCGCATCCTTGGACAGGGTGAGGACATAGTAGTCCCGCGTGGCCCAGTTCAGCATTTCCCCGGCACGGGTAAAATAGGATTCCTCAAAGTTATAGGTGGCGGCGATGGTGGAGAAACTGCTGGCAGCCGCGATGCCGAAGAACCGGCCGTTGTTGGTGTTGGGATTGCAGAAGATGACCTGCTTGCTGTCCCCCGCCTGCATGGCGGCCACATCCTCATAGGGCAGCAGCCGCACGCCATGGGAATACAGGTCCTTGACCACGGGAGCCCCTTCCCCATCCGGGGTGAGGGCCACCTGGGCATACATCCGGTACACGGACGGCGCCCTGTTCTCATACAGGTATTGGGTGTACACCAGCTTGCGCCCCTGCGCATCGTCAGGGTCGTCATCGGCGTCCAGCACGGCCGGGATGGTGACCGGGGCGCTGCTGTCGTAAGCGGGCAGCGGCCGGTACACCTGCTCCGCGCCGCCGGGGACCAGCGGGGCGCCGCTTTCGTCCCCGTGCCCGAGCAGGTAGGACACCGAAGCGTTGAAATTGCTGAAAGAGAGGTTGTTGAGCGTCAGCTCATACTCCGTATGGTTGTGCACGAACACGTTGAAGCGCACCACCGGGCGCAGCAGGTCCACTTCCTCCGAGTTGGAGGAAACGCCGATGAAGAATTTCTTGTGGCCCGTCAGCAGCATCTTGTCCGCCGGGGCGGCCGGGGTGTCCGTCCCGCTGAGGACGGCCAGCGTCCGGAGGGAATCCAGCACCGACGTGCCGGGAACCAGCTGGCGTTCGATGTCCGCAATGGTGCTGCCGCTGACCTGCCAGGCCGTATGGCCCGTATTGGCATAAGCATATACCTGATACTCACCCAGTTCCAGATCCTCGAAGAAGAGGGAGTCCTTCACGGGCGTCTCCGACAGTTCCGCCCGCTGGATATCGTCCTCACCCGTGGGCAGGTAAGGATAGGCCTTGTACACCAGGCCCTTCACGTTGCCCTCCAGGTCGGCGATGACCACCAGCACGTCCTCGAAGGCCAGGCCTTCCGCCATTTCGCCGGCCTTGGTGGCCGGCCCGCCGGAGCGGAGGGACAGGCGCAGGCTGCCGCGGCCCCCTTCCTCACGGGGCACGGCGTACTCCCGCCGGCAAGCCGTTGCCAGCAGCAGGAAGCCAAGCAATATGAGCATCAACCTGCGCATCATTCAAAAACCAAATCGTCCACAGCTACAAAGAAGGAGTCCCAGGGAACGGCCTTCACGATGATGGACGCCTGGCTGGGCTGGATCTGGATGTAATAATTGTATTTCTTGCCGGGCTCCCACACCACGTCGTGCTCCACGTTCTGGCTGTCCCTGTACGTCTGGGGCAGCGGGAGCGTGGTATAGATGGGCGTGGGGCTGTCGTTCACGGTCACGGAGAAGCGCACGGCCGCATCCGTGTTGTTGCGGCTCACCAGCGTCTGCGGAATCACATAATGCCAGCGCTCGGCGGTATAATCGGAATAGCGTTCCGGGACATCGATCCGGTCCGCCGGCGTGGCGGCCGTCCAGGCCAGGATCTTCTGGGTGACGAACTCCGCCGGGTGCCAGGAGTCCGTGGTGAGGTCCTCGCCCTGGAACATGAGCACGCCTACGGTATGTAAATTCTGCAGCTCGAAGCTGTTGAGCCGGTACATCGTCTCCACGTTCTCGCCCTTCTGGAACAGGAAGCGGATGGCCGTGGTGGCGTGGCGGAACTGCAGCTTGACGGAGTCCGTCATGGCGACGCCGGTGGTGATGGGGACGCGCCGGCTGGCCACCATCAGGTCCACGTCGTCCGTATGCATGGAGTAGGTGGTGACGATGCGGCGGCCGCTGGTGCCGTACTGGCAATGGACGGAGGTGGGGTACACGCCCCGGAAATCGTAGATGCCGTTCTTGCGCCAGTACTTGGGGTTCTCGTAGGACCAGAGGAAGCGGGAAGGTTCCACCTCCGAGCAGGTGACGATGGTACGGCCGAAGACCTCCTGCCCCTCCCCTTCTTCCGTGGCGGACCAGGTGCCGTACACGGCCACGGAGTTGCCGTCGGCAATGAGGTAGTCTTTCTCGTGGGGATTCTCGCTCACGCGCGTATGCACCTGCATCCCGCCCCCCTGGGCACAGAAACGGATGGGCGCACCGTCCTCCCCGGGCAGGGGTACCCGGGCGCAGGCGGCCAGCAGAAGCAGCGCTATTGATATGAGGCTCAATTGCTTCATTCCGTGAGATGAAAATCCATGCCTTCCTCCCAGGGCGTCCAGGAGACGGAGAACTTGATCTCGTCCGAGAGGAAGTAAATGTAAACGATCCAGTAGCGGTTGCGGGCGAAGTCGCCCTCGTCCAGCATGGTGAACGTGGCCGAGCCCGGGATACCGGAGATGACGTATTCGATGGTGCCCTGCAGCTTCTTGTCCGTCTCCCGCAGGTAGCACAGCCCCCAGGAGGTAAGTTCCCCGTCGGCGATGCCCTTGTGGATGAGGTCCTGGTACTCCTGCGCCCCCATGGTGCTGCGGTCATGGACAAACTGCTCCGGCAGGTAACTGGCGGCCACCTCGCTCACGGCAGGCGGCGTGAAGAGAAGGGCATCGGCCACATAGGTGGCGTCGGACGTCTTGATCTTGTAAGGGTTGGCGCTGTCGTTGAACAGGTATTCCTGGGAGGCGATCAGGCCGCCGTCCAGCTGCAGCGAAGTCACCTGGAAATCCGTCACGGTGCCGGCCGCGTCCCGGAGCTGGCTGAACACGAAGCGGAACTTGGAGACGGCGCGCCGCAGGGAGACCGTTTCCACATAGAACACCGGGTATTTGCCCCTCATGCTGAGGTTCTTGCCCACGGCGCTGAAGGGAAGGCCGTTGTTGGCGGACACGCTGGTCTGGACCGGGGCGTTGTTCTGGATGCCGAACTGGTTCCCGCTGAGCGTCAGGGCCTCCAGCTGCGCGCGGGTGGTGTTCTTGCCCAGGCCACCCTGGCCGATGGAGCTGGCATTGGCCAGAACATAGACATCCACCTTGGGAAGGGGATCAGCGGTGGCTACATCGGGATCCAGCGTGATGAAATAGCGGTTCTCCACGCCGGTCTGCGGGTATTTGTCCTGGGCGGGCTGGAGATAGCCCAGGCATTCGCCGGCGGGATGGCCGGGAATGGCGTCCGCCAGGAACACCCAGATCTTGAGGTTCTTGATGCTGGTCTCCGCCCAGCTCTCGCCGGACACATCCCCCTCCGCGGCCTTGGTCTCACCCAGCTGCGGGATATGGACGCTGATGGCCAGTTCCAGCCCCTTGTCAATAGGGACGCGCTCCCGGGTGCAGGCGCCCGCGAGCAGTACTGCCAGAAGCAGGAATATGCGTCTCAGAAGGGTCATCGGATGGCAATGGATTCAGGGGTGGAGAGTTCCCAGTCCAGGACCACGTCCACGCCCAGGTGCAACTGGGGCTGGGTAAGGTCCGGCATGGTGGTATAGGCGGCGGCCAGGCTGGAGACGGTCACCCGGGCCAGGGACTCGTAGTCCTGCACGAAGACGCAGTCCAGCGGGTCGCCGGAGGAATTCACGGCCTTGCTGTATTCCAGGGCGCCGATGAGGTAGAAATGGCAGCCGGGATACACCACCTGGCCGTTGATGCCGGTGAAGGCGTTCTTGCTGGCATTCTTGAACTCCAGGGCGAAGTACACGTCCTCCGCCGGGTCGTTCTGCAGGGTGAGCACGCGGACCGGCTGGGAGTTGGTGTTGCGGCTGATGTAGGCCCGCGGCGTGGCCGTCCCATCCGAAGCGATGTCGTTGACATCGGAATCGTACAGGGTGTAATAGGTCTCCCCTTCCGGCAGGAAATCGAAGCCTACGGAGCGCTGGCCGCCCACCAGGACGCCCGTCAGGGGGTAATTCCTGTTGTTGATGTCCACGCTCTTGCCCGTCCAGTCCTTGAGGTTGGAGCTGCGCCGGGCGATGCTGACCTTAAGCATGGACACCGCGTATTGCAACTGGTCCTGCAGGGCCGCCGCGCGCGTGTCGCTCAGGATGTGGTTGTCCGGATAATAGTCCAGGATGTCCTCCCAGGTGGGATTGTCGGACTTGTACTGCTGCAGGACGCTTTCGTCCACCGTGGTGAGCAACTGGCTGTTGGAACGGTACCAGAGCGAGGGCGGGTAGCAATAGACCGTGCAGGGGGCGGTGCCGATGCCGGCGGCGGTGTCCGGCGTACCGAACGCGCTGGATAGCGGGTTCTCCTTCTTGCGCCACTGGACGGTGACGCAACCGGAAGGCAGGCCGAAGGAGGCCGGCGCCTGCTGTTTGAGGGTGATGGTGGTCTTGCCGCCGGAAGTGCTCACATCCACATATTTAGTGGCCGCAGAGGAGGTGGTGATGTAATTGCACACCGCCTGGGAAAGGCGGTACACATAGAAGTAATTGCCGCGGTGGTAGTCCGCGCTGTTGAGATTGCTGGCCCCGTAATAGGACAGGTCCGCATAAAGCTTCGTCAGTTTCTGGCCGATCACGTCGCTGGAGCCGGAGAACACGCGTCCGTCCCCGGTAAACTCCTTCAGGGCGGCGCAGAGGCCGGGATGGTAATTGTAGGAGGCCGTGTCGCGGAACTGGTAGGAGACGCTGGTCCCGCTGATCTTGACCGTGGTTTTGGCGATATCGTTCAGGAAGGCCAGGATGGTCTTGTCCCGCCAGTCGTCGAATTCCTTTTTGGCCGCGGTCCCGTCGATGATGGGCTCCAGGGAGAAGGCGATGTCCGCTGGGGTCTCGCAGGCCGTGAGGCCGCTGGTGCGCAGGGAGCCGTTCCGGTGCTTGAAGGCGATGGAATCCGTCCCTTCCACGGGCTCGTCCAGGGCCTTGCCGTACACCAGGGCCGAACGGGTCTCCCGTTTGAGGAAGACCATGCTGTAGAGATGCGCATTGTTCCCCTGCACCAGCCCTTCGTAGGCGCCGTTGTTGGCGCTGGCGGCGAAGGACCTGGCCGGCAGGCCCTTCTGGGGCAGGCTCAGGTTCTCCGAGATGCGCACGCTGGCGTCCGTCACCGGGGCATTGACGCCGAAGGGGATGGCATAGACTTTCTCAATGCCGCGGAAGCTGGAGATGCCTTCGCTCTGGACGACACCTTCCGTCATCTTGGTCTGCACGCCGGAGGCATGCTGGACGGACAGGGAGAAAGGAACCCGCACGCCGTCGGTTTCCGGGGTATCCGTATAAAACGGCGCTTCTTCCAAGCAGCCCGAAAGCACGCTCAGAAGAATACACAAACCCGCGATATGACGGTAACGCCCTGTCATCAAAACTCAATTTCAAATTCGTTGCCCGTCTTCCAGTCCAGCGTCACCGACACACCCACCAGGGGTTCCGACGTGGCCACCACGCCGTTGTCCAGTAGCTTGACCTTCAGAATTTTGAGATATCCGTTGGGCAACTCCTGGGATATCTCCAGTACGGATTCCGTGGTGGTTCCATCGGCCATCTTGGCATGGACAATCCATTTCCAGAGGGGGGACGCGGAAGCCTTGGAACCCTTCTCCGCCGGGTGCGACGGGAAGTGGGCGGAGGCGTAGCAGACCGTGCCGCCATCCCGGGTGGCCAGGACGTCCGTGTCCACCAGCGGGTCCTTCCCTTCCGGGGCAAAGACGTAGGTGCTGTCACTCACGTGGAATTCCGTGGCGAAACCGCTCACCTTCACGTTGACGGACAACACGGAGGGCGCCTGGCTCTGGTCCACAACCAGTGCGGTGGCGGAATTGGCCATGTAGAGGAGCACTTCCTCCTCCTGGTTGACGCCGTACAGCACGGGAAGTTCCCGACGGCCGGTATACAGGCCGGCCGTCTGCGGACGCACCATCCCGTCTTCAAGCGACTGGACGATGCGGACTTCCGCGCCCGATTCGGCCTCCTCCAGCACCAGGGAACCGTTGCTCTGAAGATTGGCCACGGCCGTGTGCCAGAAGGTGCCTACAGGGAGATACGGGGCGATGGACCATTCGCTGCTGCCGTTCATGTTGTCCGCCGTATGCTTGAAGCGGGACATGGGCGGCACCGTATCATAGAGGGAAAGGTCCAGGTCGTGCCCCTGGTCCGTGATGATGTCTTCCAGGTATTCCGTTAAACGCTGCCGGATCTCGGCGTCCTCCGCGTCACCCAGCTGACTATCCAGCTCCGCCGGGGCGTTGGTCACCAGGCGGAGCCGGTAGTGCAGCAGGACGTTGGAGCCGCAATCCGACAAATCCTCATCCACGAGGCTGCACCCCGTGAAAAGGAGTGCGGCCCCACAGAGGAGAAGGTTGATGTAATTCCGGAAAGACATGCTTTAGAGAGGCATTAATCCGTACTGCCCAGATCCACGTCGAAGGTCAGGCCCTGCCGCCACTGGATATCCACGGACAAGCCCAGGGACACCTGGCTGGCGCGGAGGTCCGGCACGGTGACGTAAGCGTGGGAGAGGGAATTCTTGCCGAACTTCAGGTTGGCCACGGTGGTGTAGTCCTGCATGAAGACGCGCTTCACCTTGATGCTCTCACCCGTTGCAGGATTGAACGGAGGATAGTGGTATTCCAACGAACTGGGCCAAAATTCCTCATCGGTCAAGGTGCAGGCAGCCCTGGCTTCTGACAGATTCATCTTACCCACCAGGTAGAAGGTGCCGCCGTCGCGGATGAGGTTGAGTTCACCCCAGATATCCTTGCCGGTGTTGTTCTTGAGTTCCACGGCCATATAGACATCGTGCTGGTCATCCTGTGTACCAACCTCACCGGTATAGGCGCCCTGGGAATCCACATGCGGCAGATAGCTGTCCCAAGTGGTGGTATAGGTGGTGACAGAACCGGTGCTGGGAATCACATTATCACCCACATAATCATAGATGAGTTTGTTGTGGATGTTGCCGTCCTCATCATTGCTGGCAATGCTGCAGTAGTCCCAGCCGACACGGTCGCAGACACCGCCGATGATGATACCGGTGACACGGAAGGAATTGTCGTCGATATTAATCTTGTTGTTCTCTTCACCCGGGTGGATACCGCCGTTGTTATCCTCCACATATTTCTTGCCATCTGCTGTTACAGGCAGGCCTGAGGCGTACATGGTATTCGCCTCCAACAAGGCCACACCGTAATTGACCTGCTTCATCACGGCCACGCTGCGGGTGGTAGAACTCACCGCTCCGTTTTCCACCCAGTCCGTTACCACCTCACCACCCTCATTTCTGGTGGGTTTCCAATACTCATTGTAGACATCATTAGGGGTAGCCCAAGCGCTCACCGTATGCGGATAATCCTGTTTGTTATGCGCGAGATCCGAAACACGCAGGCCGGAATTGGCCCAATACATGAGCTCCGGCGGATAGCGGTAATAAGTAATGGGAACCGCGTCTGCATCCATACCGTAAGCAGGGACGGACGGCAGATAGACGAAAGCCAAGCCTCCGCTGTCACTATCGGTAGAAAGCAACGCAGTACTCATCGGAAGACCCAGATTCAGGGGAAAACCACCTTCCAGAGTCTGGTTGTCGCAGAGGAAAGAGGAATTGAGTTCGACATTAAAGCACCTTGCCGCGAAGCTCGTATTCAAGTCATTCTCATAAATCGTGGATATGGCGGCTACTATTTCCGTAATATCTTTGTACTCAAGGGTCCCGTTTTCAATATTGAAGAATTTCTTCATGCGGTAAACGATTTCCTTGGCCATTTCCTTGGCAACCTGGTCCTCTTCCTCGGAAACCGTGGCATTCTGGACACGCACCAGGACATCGTACAGGTCCCGCATAGTACGCAGGATGGAAGCGGAGGAACCCGCACGGAGTTCCTGCTTGTTGGTGCCTACGCCTTTGATATTGGTCAGCTGATAATAGGCTTCACCCAGGGCTTCCTGCAGATAGCTTTGAGACACGTCATTGGATTGATTTGCATCGTGATTGAGCTCATACACATTTCCCATGGTAGCCCAGGAGGCGGTACCGGTCTTATACTGGTAGCCTTCATGGGTGGGAAGTTCCGCTTCGGGGATGACATTGCCACTCTCCGAATTGTTGGTACGGGTAGCCCAGGTCTTGCTGGTGGCATCCTGCGGCCACCAATACGCATAGGCGCGGTTTCCGGTGCAAGCCGTGCGGATAAAACCGGTCAGAATATCACTCATCATCTGACCAAAGCCTTTAAAGGCGGTCTCATTGGTGAGGCGGTTCACCAGCTCGAAGCGGGCTTTGGTCAAGTTCGTGGTGAAACCGGAGCCGGATTCGGTGTCAATGGAGCCATCGGTTTTGATGCTACCGGCCGTCACGGCGCCGTATTTGTTGTTGTAATCCACAGTGGACATGCTGCCCTGGTCCGGTTTCTGGGGAAGGGCATACAGCAACATGGCATTGGACTTGAGCGGCAGGCTGAGCTCCAGGATACGGGAACTCTGCGATGCAGAAATTTCATTCTTGGCCAGCATATTCCCCATATCGTAGTCACGGGCGGCGCGTCCGGCAGCTTCGGCGTCGTAGAGGAAATATTCATCCCCCACTTTGTTGGTGCCGTCATTGTTCGGATCCAACTGATACACCAGCAGGTGGACAGCCCGCATGCCGCGGAACGCCTGGCCGTTGGCCTGGACCACGTCCGCCGTTTGTTTGGTGGAACCGGCCTCCGTGGAGACACTCAGCACAAACTGCGTGGTCACCTCTCCGGTCTTGGCATTGTAGGTGGGGTTGTCAGGGGCTTTCTGTACCATTTCCCGCTGACAACCCGATGCTACAAGCGCCATAGTGCCCATAAGGGCGAGTTGCATGATGTGTTTCATAAGCACATTTAGGTTAGTTAGTTGATATAAAGTTAGTTAGTTGTGTGTGCCTTGGTAAGTTGTTCGTATTCCGCCAGCTCCTCCAGATACCGCTCATAAGCCTGCTGCTCCCGCTCGTGCCGCTCCCATTCCCGGAGATGCCCCCGGGCGACGGCATCGCCGTCCGCGGCGGCTTCCTTGAGCACGGCCACGCCTTCTACCACCCGGCCCAGGCGCATCAGGGCGCAGGCGCGGGCGGGACGGCTGCGGTCATCGTCCCGGACGACATCCAGGATTTGCAGCGCTTCCTCCACTTTCCCGGCTTCCATCAGGTCGATGGCCTGGTTCACCATGAGGGCGTTGCGGTCCGGGACATAGTCGAAGTAAATGCGGATGTAACCGGAATTGCGCAGCTCCCGGAACACGTGGCTCAGGAGGTTCTTAAATACCTTTCCGCCAGAGAGTTTCCTGAGGGCCTTCTCCCGTTTGGCGGGGTTGTTTTCCGTATCGATGATCCGGCGTACTTCTTCCAGCTGGGCCACGGAGAGGCCTTCCCCGCCACCGGCGGCAATAAGGTCTTCCACCATATCCCGGAGCTCCGTCCAGGCTTCGCCGCCGCCCACGGATTCAAAGAGGGCGTCCGGCACGGGGAGGCGGTCCTGGATGTAGTGCTGCATGGCCAGAGCACGTTCGTCGGAGAGGCGCTGGTTGCGCGCCTCCGGGCCTTCCACGGAGGCCAGACCCACAATCTGGATGCGGGAAACGCTGCTGGTGGTATCCTGCAGGATGCTGCGGGTGATGTCCATGATCTCGTCCAGGACGGGCCCGTTGTCACGTTCGTTCTCCCCTTCCGTGAACTGCCTCTGCAGCACGGACTTATCCAGCGGGAAGAACACGTACAGGGCGCCTTCCTCCTTGCGGAGGATGCGGTCCGGCGTGTAGGGCTTGTATTCCGACGAAGGCCGCAGCACGGGATGGTTGGGAGCCAGCTGTCCGGCCACGCCCTTCCATTCCGGGACCAGCGGAAGATTCCACACGAAGGGATCCGGTTCCTGGACTTCCACGGGCGGGACCAGGGTGTCGATGACGGGCTGGATGATCTGGATGATTTCCTCCCGGATCTTGCGGGCGGTGAAGTTATACGCCAGGTTCACGCCCAGCTTGGGGACGATGGCGGGGCCGCTGACCTCATCAAGCTTGGCGCCGCAGTGGGCGCACTCATACTGGTTGGCCTTGTAATAGCCGCCGCCGAGGCCGGCTTCCGCCTCCACGCGCCAGCGGCGGTCCAGCCACCAACTGTAACCCGCGAAGAGTCCGCCGCCCCAGAGGTCGCCTTGTAAACGTCTGTCCTTCACGGCGCTGTAAACGCCAAAGGGGAACTGGAGGCCGCCTACGTTGAAATGGCTGTACAGGAAATCTGCGCCCAGGAACCAGCCGTCATAGGCCTGCTTGGGATAGATGCGGATTTCCGGAACAAGGGTGAGATTGCGCCACTGCGCGGGGTTGGTGCGGTCATCGTCCCAGGCCAGGTAACGCATCCAGGGTTTGAAGCCCGCGTTCATGCCCAGGGACCAGTGTTTTCCCGCGGCCCATTCCAGACCCAGGTTGGGCTCCGCCGCGGCGAAGTCCCACAGGAGGTTGGTGCGCAGGGACAACCCTTGCGCGCTGGTATCGCACGGTTTAAGCAGTGCGGACGCAAAGGCGCACAGGACAATTGAGATGATGACTTTCCTTCTGGACATGCTTGCTATAATCGCAATACAACCCCACCCCCCTTGGTGTTCGGAGGCGCAGGTTGGTTGTAGTGTGTGCCTGCAAAAATA
>Ga0310696_10007488_pt1 | contig 12802 bp, 7 predicted proteins | sample AusTroGonzalo_MG_4_FD_203885 | JGI IMG/M metagenome (GOLD analysis project Ga0310696, IMG submission 203885) | Bovine rumen microbial communities from tropical cattle in Woodstock, Queensland, Australia - Gonzalo_02 (v2) (version 2) | ecosystem: Host-associated > Mammals > Digestive system >... | reverse complement strand
CATGTAATAGTAGGTGTTGTTCTTCATGGCATAGGCTCCGAACTGTCCGTTGCCAAGCGCAAAAAGGGTGAAGTTCTTATACTTGAGCGTGAGGTTCACACCCATGTTATAAGGTGCGCCGATGCTGCCCAAATTATTGCTGTTGGGATTGCCGCTGTTGTCCAGGACAACGATGGTGCCCGAATGACCCAGCACCACCATGTCCTTGTTGTTGATGGTGCCGTCGCCATTGACATCCTCGTACTTCAGGTCACCAGGCCGGATATTACCTCCGATAGCGGGGTTGGGAAGGTCAGCTTTCAGCTTGTATTTGTTTTCTTTCAGCTGATCGGGGTCGAAATCGTCAATATCGTAGAAGCCCAGGCACTTGTAGCCCCACAGGGCATCGAGGTATTGTCCCTCGGTGTATTTGCCGGGCGCGTTGGGATCGAGGGTTTCGTCGTACTTCTTCCACTGTGAGGTAAGCCAGGTACCGACGACTCCCAGCGTGGTGTGAACCTCGCCCAGCTGTTTCTGAGCGGTTACGCTGAAGTCAAGACCCTTGCGGTTCTGAATGTTGTTGTTGATGGCCGGCTTGAACGAACTGCCCGAGAGGCCTCCCTGCAGGTAGGAGGGGAAGAGGGTCGGGTTTTGGATGATGAATCCCGACATGTCGGTATTGAAGTAGGTGAGGTTGGTCGAGATAAGCCGGTTGAAGAACGCTCCGCGGAGGCTTACAGAGTACTCCTTGCGATGGATGAAGTCGAGGGTCGGGTTGCTGCCCATGGTGGAGAAGGTACGGTCGGTGCTGGCTCCTTCGTTCCAGGTGAAGCCACTGCTCGCCGTTGCCCACAGGGCATCGTAGAGATAGAAGTAATTGCTGCCCATATAGACATCGATATCCTCGCTAAGGTCGCTGTACGAAGCGCTGAGCAGGAGGTCGTCGGCGAAGCCACCGCGCATGAAGTTCTCCTTGGCGATGTTCCAGCCGAGCGTGAACGAAGGCGAGACGGCCTCGCGATGGCCCTTGGGAAGACGGGCGGAATGAACTCCGGCCAGCGACACGTCGGCGAAGTAACGCCCTGCGTAGTCGTATCCAGCCTGAAGGCCAAGGTTCGCATTGGCATAACGGTGATACTCGCCGCTGGCGGTCGTAGTATACATGTTGGCGAGCAGCATGCCCGTGACATGGTGACGGCCGGCGAAGGTGTGGTCGTAGTCGAAGTGTCCGTTCCAGGTGATGGTCTGGCGATAGGCGGCACCCGACATGGCCATGTGGCCCGTCACCACCTCGTCACCCTGCTGGGTGAGGGCAACGATGACATCCTCGGAATTATAGTTGCTCCATGTGGGGATGAATACGGCGTACTTGTTGTCGTACGAGAGGCTGTAGTTGGCTGCGTAGTCGATGGAGAAGAGGGTCTTGAACGAGAGGCCGCGGACGAACTGGTTCATGTCGTAGCTGAAACCGGCATCGAACTGAAACTGACGGCTGACGTCGCGGGTCTTGCCGCCGAAGTAGCAGTCGGCGATGGTATTGCTCGTGGTGGCCTTCGTACCACCGGGGAAGTAGCGCCCGTCGAGCAGGTTGAGTGACTTGTTGAGGATGGCTAATGCCTTGCTGGCATTCGGGTCAACCATATCGATGGGTATCAGTGGGGCGGCATTCTCGGGGAAGTTGGGACGCATCTTCGCCGCATCGCCCCAGAAGTCGCCTTTGTTCTTGTTGGCATTATAGAAGGTGGCGCTGGCATTGGCGAATCCCTTGATGAGGCGGTTGATGACGAGATCGACATTGCCGCGGACGCTGAAGCGGTCGGTGTAGTTCTGCTTCGCGATACCGAAGTTCAGGAGGTCTTCCAGACGATAGTAGTTGATGTTCGTGTAGAAATGGGCACGTGTGCCGCCGCCCTGTATCTCCAACGTGGCGTCGGAACGGTTGTAGGCCTTGCGGACGTACTCGTCGGAATAGTAGTTGACGTTCGGGTAACGGTAGGGGTTGATGCCTGCGGCATGGTTGTAGATGTCCATCTGGGTGTAACGGGGTTCGGCAAGGCCGTCGTTGGCACGGGCTTCGTTATAGAGGGTCATGTACTCGGCCGAACCGAGGTACTCGGGGAACTCCTTGGCCACGTGGTAGCCGGTGTTGGCGTTGGCGTCAATCTGCAGGCCGTCGATCTTGCCGCGCTTTGTGGTGATGAGGATGGCTCCCTTGGCTCCCTTGGCTCCATAGAGCACCACGGCCTGCGCCCCCTTGAGGAAGGTAATCTGCTCAATCTCGGAAGGAAGCACGTTGTTCGACGGACGCTTCACGCCGTCGATGATGACGAGCGGAAGGTTCGTGTTGTCGTTATTATCCAGACGCTCGTTGTCCATGCCCCAGAGATTGTTGCCGTTCCATCCGCCGACGAGGGCATACAGGTCTTCGAGGCTGCTCGTGGTGTAGTCCTTCTTCTGCAGTTCCTCCATATCGACATAGGAGATACCTCCGAGCAGTTGGTCGGGAGCCTTGTCGCGGAAGGCCACATGGACTTTCTTCTGTGCCTCGAGCGTGTCGGCATCAGTGACGAACTGGGCTTGCACCGTCAGCGGCAACACGGTCATCAGGACAATGAGAAACAGATTTGCTTTTATCTTTTTCATAAGCTTAAACTCTTAAACTCCTTATACTCTTAAACTCCTTAAACTCCATAAACCGACTTCATCACCATCCCGGATTCTGGGGGAAACCCTCGTAGAGATAGGTGTCCTTGTCGGGAAGGGGGAACCAGTAATGCTTTGACTCCAGACGACGGGTGATGAGCGGCTCGTTATGGAAGTTGCCGACCTTCGCGTCTTTCGGGTCGTGGTTCTTGAACCAGCTGCTGGACTCCAGACGCTCGAACTCGTGGGAGTACTTCACTGTGTAAGGGGGCTCGGTGAGGAGGAGCCAGCGCTGGAGGTCGCACCAGCGGAAGCCCTCGAAGGAGAGCTCGACGGCACGCTCACGACGCAGCTCGTCGAGGAAGTGCTCGCGGGTGTCGAGGAACTGGGGCTGCACGTGGGCCATGGGGTAGTCGTCGGTGTTGACACGGTCGCGAAGCACGTTGACGGCATCGATGGCCGAGAGCGACGGACAGTACTCGGGCTTCGTCTTCAGGTCGTTGGCACTGGTAGCAATGGCGGCCATGGCCTCGGCGTACATCAGATAGATGTCGGCCAGACGCATGTAGGGGAGGTAGCAGTGGAAGGCGTTACCGTTCTCCCAGCCGTAGCACCAGCGGTCGAGTTCGTTGCACTGGTGGGGGACAAGCTTCTGGATGAAGTAGCCCGTGCTGCTGCCGTTGTCGACGGCACGCATGGCGCCACCCGTGTAAAGCGAGCAGTAGTCAAGCTCCAGCTTGCGCTGTGCGTCGGTGAAGTTCTCGGTGTTGAGCACATAGTGGAAACCGTCGAACACGATGTCGTGATAGAATCGGGGGTCGCGGTTCTTGTAGGGGTGCTCGGGGTCGAAGCCGGAGAGGTTGAGGTCGTTGAGCACCAGCTCGCCGTTCTTGACAATATAGATGGGCTGGCCGTTGGCCATTCCGTACTGGTCGATAAGGTTTGCCGTCGGATGATGGATGATATTATCGTGGGGCACGATGCCGAGCACCTTCGGTCCGAAGATCTTCGAGCAGTTCCAGTTGCAGTCGTCGGTCTGGGAAAGGCCGCGGAAGATGGCCTCTGTGGAACCCGGCTGCAGCCAATTCTGACCCCGGGTATAGAAAATGTCGGAATAGTTCGACTCGGAATTCTCGTCGCGCTCGTGGTCGTAGATATTGGAATACTTGTACTCGGCCAACTTGTAGCTGACGGTTCCACGCTTGACCATCTCAAGGGCGCGGCCGAGGGCCTCAGCGGCCTTTTTGCAGTATGCGACGTCGTAGTCGTAGGTCTTGCCGTTGCTGCTAGCGCCCAGGAGCTGGACGGCGGCGCCGGTCTTGGCTTTCTCCATCTCCTTCATAAGAGGCGAGCCGGCCCAGAGATAGCACTTGCCCAGATAGCAGAGAGCCATGAAACGGTTGACACGCAGGTCGTTCTTGCCGGCAGTCTGCATTCCGGCGAGGGTCTCGTCCCAGGCTTCGGCATCCAACGGAAGGAGGCTGTAGGCCTTTTCGAAGTCCTCGGCACAGCGGTCGGCACACTCCTGGAAGGAGAGACGGGGCAGTTCGGGAATGCTGGAGGCCTCGAAAGCCTTGTCGATATAGGGGAGGCCACCGAAGTAGCACATCAGCTCGAAATGCCACCAGGCACGGAAGAAATACATCTGACCGAGCAGCAGGTCGCGCTCCTCGTCTGTTCCGACGAGCGACTTTATGTTCTCGATACCCATGTTACATTTACGGATGCTGTACCAGGCACCTTTCCAGAGGGAATACTTGTTCGCCCAGCTGCCGTCCTTGCCGGCACCGTTCAGCCAGCACTGGCCATTGGTCCACCAGTTACGGTAGTTGCCGAGATCGACCTGATGGTCCATGTGTGGATAGCCCTCGGGATTGTGGACGGCATCGTCACCCCAGTTCCACGAGGTGCAATAGTTGGCCATCTCCTTATTCGGGATGCAGTCGTAGATTTCCTCGATGTACCCCTGGAAGTTACGGTAGTTCTTGAATGCCTCGTCGGGAGCTACGATAGCCTCCTTCTCCTTCTCGAGCCAGTCGGTACATGAGCAGAAAACCATGAACAGTGAACAGAGAACAGTGAACAGTGAAAAATATTTCTTCATATTCGTAAACTCTTTATTCCTTATTATAATATAATAGCGTTTATCGACTTTCATTCTTCAGTTTTACAAGTAAAGCTTGAATCCGAAGTTATAGCGTCTGACAGTGGGGTATGCGCCGCCGCTGCCGCTCCATCCGTAGTTGCTCTCACGGTCATCAGGCATCTTCGTGATGAGGAAGAGGTTGTTACCGTTCAGATAGACCTTCAGGCTGGTGAACCCGAGCTGCTTGATCCAGCCCTTCGTCCAGGTATAGGCGATCTCCACGTTCTTCAGACGGAAATAGGAACCGTCGTAGAGATACTGCGTACCGTCGTTGTAGGACACCTGACTGGCGAAACGCGGAACGACCACCTGACCCGTTCCGTCGACGGGGTTCCACCACGTGCCGTTGTCATAGACGGTGAGGAGCTTGTTGTTGAACGAGGGGAGGCCGACGTCACGTGTGACGCACGTCACGCCGTAGAGCTGGGCGAACACGCTCCAGCCTTTCCAGTCCCACCCGATAGTGGCATTGTAGGTGTGCTCGGGGTTCTCCGTGTAGCCGTAGGGTGCCTGGTCGTTGGTCTCGTCAACAATACCGTCGCCGTTGAAGTCAACGATATAGTGGTCGCCGATGAGCACCTGGCTGTCGTCCTTCTCACGGGCAGGCGTACTGTAGAGTTCGTCGTAGGTGCCGATGAAGCCGTTGTCGATGAACGACACATACTGTCCCTGCGAATAACCCTCGGCCTTGCGATAGGCGGGAATCAGGGCGGGATCATCCTTTAATTTAATCACGTTATGCGCGTGCGTGTAGTTGGCATTAGCCCAGAAACGCATGCCGTTGGCCAGCACCTTGTTGACACGAAGCTCAAGTTCGTAGCCGGTGTTCTTGATCTTTCCCTTGTTGATGTCGGGGGTCATGGCGGCTCCGTAGTACGAGGGAACGGAACGGTTGGTTCCTGAGATGAAGATGTCGTAGCGGTCGTCACGGAACAGGTCGAAGCTACCGGCCACCACGCCTCCGATGAAGGCGAAGTCGAAACCGAGGTTTTTCTTCTGTACGGTGGCCCAATGGAGGTCGGGCGAGGCTACCTTCGATTCCTTATAGCCGGTGAACGGGCTGTTGGAACGGTCGAGGTTCATCACGTAGGGACCGATGACCGACCATTCGGTCAGGTAGGCCCAACGCGCACCTGCGCTATCGTCACCGATCTCACCGATAGAGCCGCGGAGCTTGAGCATGTCAATGATGCGCTTCTCCTTGAACCACTGCATGAACTTCTCTTCCGACATCATCCAGCCCAGGGCGCCTGAGCAGAAGAAGGCGAAGCGGAGGTCGGGCGAGAACTTCTGCGAACCGTTGTAGGCTCCGTTGAACTCACCGAAGTACTTGCCCCGGAAGTCGTAGGTGGTACGGAACACCCAGTCCTCGCGGCGGAACTCCAGGTCGGAGCCGCTGGCGTTGATACGACGTTTCCAGTTGCCCATGGCCGACACGTTATGCTGGCCCAGCTGACGTCCCCAGTAGAGCTGGAGCGACATCTCGGTAGCGCGGCTTGTACCGCTCACACTGCCCTCGACAGTATTCCAGTCGCGGCTTTCGTAGAAGTCGAAACCGGTGGTCGGGTCGATGAGCGTCTCGGGCATGAACTGTCCGTCCTCGGGGAGCATGTAGGCCCGCTTCGTCGAGTGAAGGTCGGAGATACCGCGGCTGCCCTCGTCGAACTGGTTGTCCCACGAGATGGTGCCGCGGGCCACAAGACCCGGCGTGATGAAGCTGAGGTTCTGCTCGAGATTGAAGTCGGTGAATATGCGTGTCTTTGTCCTCAGCTCATAGCCTGACGTGGCTACGCCCATACACGAGTTCTCGATGTTGGAAACGAGCGGATAGTAGCCCCACGACCCGTCGGAGAACTGGACGGGGAAGAGGTTGGGCGCCATACCGTATGCGCCGGACCAGTGCTGCTGCTGGAAAAACATGCCGTCGTTGCCCCAGTAGTAACGCGGAGCCTTCTGCTGGGCATTCGAACCGGCCAGGTTGACCTTGAACTGCGTGGTCTTCGTAATCTGGAAGTCAAGGTTCGAACGGACATTCAGACGATTGTAGGTGTAACCGCCCGTATAGCCTTGACGGTTGTCCCAGATACGGGTCATATCGCCTTCGTTCTGGAAGTCGAACGCCACGAAGTACTTCACATACTCCGTACCGCCGGAGAAGTTGAGGTTGGTGTTGTACGACAGCGCGAAGTCCTTGAACATCTCCTCCTGCCAGTCCACGTTCGGATAACGTTCGGCCTGGCTGTAGTCACCGAGGTAGTTGCCGTCGGCATCGTAGTTCGGCTTCACCGTATAGTCCTGATTGCGGAAGAGGTTGATGAACGTCTGCGGACGATAGTATGCCCATGAGGCGTCGCCCGTCAGCGCAAGCTCATGCTCGATGGCCTGGTTGCGGAACATGTAGCCGTCGTACGAGTCGTATTTGCGGGGGAGCTTCGACACGGCCTTCAGCGTCTGGTTGTAGCCGACGTCAATGCGGGCCTTACCTTCCACACCACGCTTCGTCGTAATAAGGATAACGCCGTTGGCACCCTCGACACCATAGACGGCAGTTGCCGATGCGTCCTTCAGGACCGAGATGGTAGCCACAGAGGTGATATCGACAGACTTTATCTCGCGCTTGACGCCATCAACGAGGATCAGCGGCTGGGCGTCCTGGTTCCAGGCGGCAGCGCCACGGATGTAGATACGAGGATCTTCTTCGCCGGGCTGGCCCGAAGAGGCAATCGTGGTGACGCCGGGGAGGTTACCCGTGATGGCGGCACCGACACTTCCGATACCGGCGGTACGTTCAAGCACAGCACCCGTGGTCTGCGTAATGGCACCCACCACAGAGACCTTTTTCTGCTGACCGAAACCGACGACGACGACTTCCTCCACCTGTTGGGTATCATCTTCGAGCGTAACCTTGATGTCACGCTGACGGCCCACCCGGACCTCCTTCGAAGCCATACCTACATACGAGAACACCAGCACCGTCTGCTCCGACGGCACCTTCAGCTCGTAGTTTCCGTCGATATCTGTCACCGTACCCAAGGTAGTCTGATCTTTCACCACCACCGTAGCACCGATAAGCGGATCGCCCGTCGTGTCTATGACGGTACCCTTGATCGTAATGGCGTCTTGGGCATACGACATAATGCTGAATGCAAACAGCATCAGAGCGACGGGAACAGAGCGCAGACCACGCGTTTTAACATCCGTTTTTATTTCCATTTTAACTTCAGTAAGTTGCAAATTATACAATTTCGGCTGCAAAGGAAATAAAAAAAAGTTAAAGAACAAAGAAAAGCACTAAAAAAAATCATTTCAACCCCCAAATTACGGTTTAACGACTTTCAATTTACAACCACCGCCCTCCTGATATGCTCCTTCGCCGTTGCCGGTTGCATCGCTTTTTCGAGGGGAAGGCCCGGGGGATTGATGCAGACCACACGGGTGAAGCCGGCATCAACGAGGAGCTGCTCGTCAGCTATCCGGCCGGCAATCAGCATGACGGGGACGTGCTGTCGTTGAGCGCGTTTAAGGATGCCGAAGGGCAGCTTGCCCATCATCGTCTGGCGGTCGGCTGCGCCCTCGCCGGTAATCACGAGGTCGGCATCCTGCAGAAGGTTATCGAACCGAATAGTGTCCATCAGGAGGTCGATGCCCGATTGACAGTCCGCATTCATGTATTGCAGGAAAGCATAGCCCAAGCCGCCGGCCGAACCAGCCCCCGCCATGTGCTGGCAGTCACGGCCTAGACGCCTGGCAGAAGCCTCGGCAAAACGTTTGGCACGGGCATCAAGAGCAGCGACCTGTTCCGGTGTCGCACCCTTCTGAGGAGCAAAAATAAACGCTGCCCCATTCTCGCCACAAAGCGGATTGGTAACATCCGTCGCTATCGTGAAGCGGACGTCACTTTCGATTTTCAACTTTGAATCTTCAATCGCTTCGAGCATGCCCGTTCCGCAGTCGCTCGTGGCACTTCCGCCAAGACCTACGATGATGTGCCTGCACCCTCTTCTCACGGCATCCGCCACCAGCTGGCCCGTGCCGTAGCTCGTGGCCGCCATCGGATTACGTTCGTCAGGCTCAAGCAGCATCAGTCCGCTGGCCTTGGCCATCTCTATTACCGCCGTCTCGCCCTGAATGAGATAGGGTGCCACGATCGTTCGCATCAGCGGGTCTTTCACGTTGACCTTTACGATTGAGCCGCCCATTGCCGCCCGAAACGCCTCCAGGAATCCTTCGCCGCCATCGCTCACAGGCACCTGCACCACTTCCGCCTCAGGCATCCTCGCAAGAATACCCTCGCTTGCCGCCTGATTAGCCTCAGCCGATGTCAGACACCCCTTGAACGAGTCAATCGCAACGATGATTTTCTTCATTCTTCCGTTGGCACGTTCACGTTTTTACGGTATCCCATGCCCGTCACGTGGCAGATGAGCCGTCCTTCCTGATTGGTCACACGCACCTCTACGGCCGGAATCCTGTGGTGGTCGCAAATGCCGACGGCTTCGGCCCGCAACACATCGCCCTCTCGTGTACTCGAAACAAACATGATGCTGCTGTTGATGCCGAACGTCAGCTGACCGTTGTAGTTCATCCAGGCAGCAATGGCCAGGTCGGCCAGCGTAAACAGCGCCCCACCCTGACACACATTACCGCCATTCAGGTGCATCGTCGTCACCGTCATCTCCGCCACGGCATGCCGTTCGTCCACCTCCGTAATCCTGCAACCCGCATTGGCTGCAAACCTGTCCGTCCTGTTCAATAAGTCCTGTATATTCATTGAAAAGTCTGATTAATTTGTATTTTGCCTTGAGTATCTCGTATGAGTCAGCTATCGTTTCAGCCAGCGATTGAGGGTAACGTAAGGCGTCTTGACAGCAAACTTGAAGAACTTCGAATCGCCATACTGCGTGAGGTCGATGCTCATGCCTTCCTGCTTAGCAGGCACCTCGGCCACCTTTTGCCACTTGTCGTGCCCGCCCGTACTGAAGTCGTTTGTGGTTGCGATGTACACCGTGGCGGTGGTATTGGGCCCTTCGTGCTGCCAACGCAGACGGACGGTGTTGTCGTAGGGTTCGGCCTTCAGGTCGTAGATATCGGTCTTGCCGATGAAGGATATGCCGTCGCGCTCCAACGCCACTTCTTCTGCCACTTGGAAACCCATCCATTGGCAGATCGTGGGGTTGATGTCCACATGCGAGAGCGTAGGACGGAAGAACTGGCGGTTCGTGCGCCGCTGGTTGGTGATCATCCACACCGTGCGCTCGTCTGCGCTCTGTCCGCCGTGATGATGCCCGTCGAAGGTGCGTCCATGGTCGGTGACTACGATGACGAGCCACTCCTCGTCCTTCTCGCGCATACGATACTGTATAGCTTCCCATACGGGTGCCAGCTGCTCATCGACGGTCATCACGGCTTTGTCGGTGACGGTTCCGTGGCCCTGGGCATGAAAGGCATCGTCGGTGTACCAGAGATAAATCCAGCTGAGGTCTGGCGCATCGGTGCGAATGGATCGTGCTGCCTCCTGGCACACGCGGCCGTCTATCTTCTGAATGTGCAGGTCGTCCTTCTCGTCGGGGTAGTTCGTCTTGTCTTGGTCGTAGCCGTCGAACACATAATCGATGGTCAGGTTCCTTGTCTCGTCCTTGTTCTCGCCGAGCAGCACCGTGCGGTTATCTATCCAGCTGGAGTAGAGGGCCGTGGTGACGGGCCGTTGCTGATCCTTGGCGATGCGGAAGAGCGTTGGGTAGTGGTAGTTGGGACTGAGGTTGTCGTTGCCTGTCACATTGTGCTTGTTCATCCACGTACCCGTCAGGATATTGGTGTATCCGATGGCCGAGACGGTCGGAGTCTCGCTATACGAGCCAATTTCTCCTCCGCAATAAGCCCTGTGGTAATGGCCTTGGCGTGCGATAGCCATCAGCGTTGGAGGTTGCAACCGCTCCATCGTCGGTGCCGGTATTCCGTCGACAACGATCAACACGGCTTTGCGTGTCTTTGGCGAAGCTGCCAGGACGTTGGTGCAAAGCAACGCCACAAGGATGATGTTGAGAACTCGTCGTATCATTAAAAATGCAGTTGACAATAGTTTCATAATCTGATATCTTTTAATCATTTATTATTCTTTTTATTGACATCTAATCCACATTTTGAACCAGCCGTTTAGCCATCTCGTTAAGCGACACAAAACGATAACGCTGCGATGACACAGGGATGGGTGTATATGTATAATGCCGTGCTTCTGCCTTGCGGCGCAAAGTCTCTTCGACAGCCGCTTGAATGTCAGCATCGAGGAACGCCTGCTCGGTAGGTTCCAACAGCAACAACTGCCCTTTCGAACACGCCTCGAAATAGACTCCGCCCGGCTTGTAGTAACGTTCGTGTGGTGACCCCTCCTTGGGGAAACCGTCGTTAAGCAGCACTACCAGCGGATAACCCTGCTCGCGCAAAGTGCGGGCAATGAGCTGCTCACCCTTGCTGATGGTTGCCGTATAGGTTACCGTCCCATTGTGGGCAGCCGCCAAGACCGTCCTCAGCCGTTCCTGCACCTCTTCGTTGGAAGCGCTTCGCGACATCTCCACTACCTGTCTATCGGGCCAGTCCAAAAGGAAATGATTCCCCATAGATGTAAACGACAGCCCAGCCGCGTCCGTCCGTCTATGCAATCGGAAAAGCTCAGGGTTGTGAATCTTAATCCAAAGCCGCCGCGGGTTGTCCTTCACATAGTCAATCATCCGTCGTAACTGCCCTGGGGCATGGAGTATGCGCTCATGATAATAAGCCGCGTCCCGTTGCCAGATACTCCCCCTGTTCGCAAAAATGCGAGCGAAATGCACAGGCGCTTCCGCGGCCCCCTCATGTCCCCCATCACCGTTTCCGTGCACTCCAGCGGCTCCTTCTCTTTCCCCATCGTCATTTCCGTGCACTCCAGCGGCTCCTTCTCTTTCCCCATCACCGTTTTCGTGCACTCCAGCGGCTCTTTCTCTTTTCCCATCGTCATTTCCGTGCACTCCAGCGGCGTTCTCGCCGCTGCCATACACCTCCTTGTACACCTTCGTGCACCCACTCTTGAACCCGCGTACCACCGTCCCAATACTCTGCGGCAGCGGCTCCAGCACCTGAATCACCAAATGCACATGGTCTGGCATCACCTTCTGCGCCAACACCTTTAAGGCGAACCCCTTCCCCGCATAAAACTGCGCCAGCCCGCACAACATCTGACACACGCGACGACCGAAAGCATTAAGCCTCACGAAAGCCGTCTCCGCACTTTCACCTTCTATCGTCCCGAACAGCGGAAAGCGTTCCTCCACAGGCAACGTAAAATGATAGATAGCCCGCCCCCTGTAGTCCCATCCGTTTTCACGGTGGTGCCTCATAGGGTCTGCTGGTTTCCGCTTCCCCTGTCCCTTATCCATCGCCTGTGCCATACTCTTATAACGTTTCCGTTTTCTGTTCTATTGCTTTAACCTTGAATCCTGAACCATTAATGACGCATTTCAAACACACGTAGATAATCGACATACATCTCCGAGATGTTGCCGTAGCGTTCGAGATCAACAGGCCAGCCACTTGCCCCGCCAATAGCATAATTGATGAGGATGACGTGTGGTTGCTCGTAGGAATAACGGTTCGTGGGATGACTCCATACCTCCTCGTCGTCCAGATAATACGTCGTCTGAAGGCTGTCAATCCGCAAACCATACGTGTGAAAAGTCTGACTCCACGACGTATGCAATCTACCCTCGGTCATCACAATGAGTTTCCCGGGATGATTCAGGGGCTGCCCCTGTTCATCGGTCTGGTTCCAGAAATGCGATACCACATGGTATCCTGTGCTGTTTGGATTTCCCTTGCCCCAACCGCCGTAGGCTTCGATAATGTCCAGCTCGTCACCTACGCCCCGATGGATGTTCGTAATCGTCCAGAAGGCAGGCCACGTGCCGGGAGCCGACTGTGCCATCAGACGACATTCCATATAGCAAGGCGGATGAGCACGAAAGCCTTTGCCGTCCATATCCACGGTGGCTATCAGCCCTGTGC
>Ga0310696_10007487_pt1 | contig 12804 bp, 4 predicted proteins | sample AusTroGonzalo_MG_4_FD_203885 | JGI IMG/M metagenome (GOLD analysis project Ga0310696, IMG submission 203885) | Bovine rumen microbial communities from tropical cattle in Woodstock, Queensland, Australia - Gonzalo_02 (v2) (version 2) | ecosystem: Host-associated > Mammals > Digestive system >... | reverse complement strand
TTTGTGTCATCCATGTATTTGATCTTATAACTAAGACCAGCAGCAATAGTAAGATCCGAATCATCGTCCATATTTATAGTAGGAATAAATGGGCAGACCATATCCTGCTTAACCAGATATTTGTTACGAATGCTATAAGCATCCGCTGAACGGAAGAAATCATCTGGATTTGGTAACGTAGCTAGGTATTCAATAGCATCATCGGTCAAAGCCGTAACTTCATATTGTCTAAAGTTACGTACAGCTATACGCAAATTTGAATTATCTGCTGCGGCATAAGCCTTTAACTGCATCGAGTCTGTGTTTGTAACAAGTGCCAGACGACCAAAAGCATCAGACTCATTCCATTCATCAAAAGTACCATCAGGATAGATAGTATTTACTATCAGTCTGGCAAAATCGCCCGGCTGATAGGCACCACCTTTACCCCAGCCGAACCCCCCAATAGCATCACCAAGGTTTTTAGCATCTATAATATATAGATAAACCAAACCATCAGCAAATTTCTGGAAAGTGTAAGCACCTGTCCACCAGCCAATAGCTTTTTTATCTGTGGTCAATGCCGCTGTAGCCTTGAACTGGAACTCAGTAAGATATGCGGCTTCCATCAGTGCGGGCGTTGTAGCTTTCCATGTGCTGCCGCCGTCTGTAGATATATTTTCCCAGTAAAATTTAGGAACGCAGCTAACATCAACAGCTTGTCCAACACTAAGAGCTCCGCGCAAATTCCCAGGGGTTACAACGCGATCTGCAACAGGAGATATAGTTGCTGTACTGCCTTCTACCGGACGTTCATCAAGAAGTACCTCGCTTACTTCAGCATCATTGATAACGATTTTGCCAGCAACGCCGACAGTAGTGCCAAATTTCAAGCCTGTACCAATATCAGCAGCAACACCGCTGGAATCAACAACAATACCGCTATTTTCTTTTATCTGAACAACAACAGCACCATTATCGAAAGATAAACCATCGCCTTTGTTAACATATACGCCTGTGCTATCTACAGTAAGACCGTCTCCAGCCTTAACGCTGACACCGCCCTGCTGCGCTGTTTTTACCTCAATACCGTCACCTTCTGCAACAGACAGAATACCACCGGTGCTTCCAGGCACCGTTGTAACCACGATACCAGCACCAGGAGTAAATGAAGGACCAAGTGTCGCCAGTGCGTCGATAGCACTTCTGACAGAATACTCACTAGGAATGCGCTCGTGGCTGGCATCGATAGCAGGAGGAATCTCATCGGTAACTGTATAGCCACCGATAAGTGTAAACATGGTGCCGCCTTCTATAAAGGCGCTATCCACATTAGCAGGACCAACACCAGGATCTACCATCTCGGCATAGTAACAACTCTCAATATATCCATCTCTGATGCCAATTGTACCGCCGTTAGTTTGTACAACAGCAATACCATTTGTAGTGGTCATATTGATACCGGACAAGTCAGTAATCGGCTTGATTACTGTGCCGGAAATATTCTTCAGATAAACGTATCCAGATGCCATTGCATCTACTTGTACTTGTTCAGCCATAATATAATCCTTATACTGTTGCAGATTGCCAGAAAGTCACACTTGTGAAGTCGCCGCCAGAGCCACCACCTTCTACTACTATACCCCCAGGCGTAGTACCATCGCCTACAAAGAGCATACCAAGAGTAGTATCCCAGATGAGTTCACCCGGTTTTGGCGTGAACGCCAGACGATCCGCAGACGACATCGGTTTAGCAGCCGCTGAGGTATCTTCTGTATCTTCTGTGGGTTGAGGTGCTGCTTGGTAATTAGTAGGAGGGAACTGGTAAGCAATGACATACCAAGGGTCATTTATTACCGCTGCTCCACCGGCATTATTTAAAGATGTTATTTTATCAGGCATAAGTAAAGTTCCTTATATACTTACCGTAGCTGGGGCGTCATGGGAATTGTCTGACGTAGAATTCCTGATAGTGATTCTTGGTTGATGCTCCTAATGGATAATTTACTGCGTATATACGAACAGCATTAACAATATTACAGTCTGCGCATGCGTACAGCCCAGCCATAGTAGTCATAGAACCTTTGCCAACGCTAGTAGCTTGATATGCATTATTTATTGTATACGAAGTGAAATACAACATACCATTTGATTGTACGTTAGCAGGGGCAAGAACAGTTGTACTTGCTGCGGAACGCCCAGCTGTCTCATTTGGGGTTCCAGCAAGGGCTGCATAAGCAGAAGCAGCCATATCAGTATTGGAATTATATGGCGTTAGATCTGTAATAGTAATCTCATTCCAGCCCTGTTTTAGATACACGCTAGAGCCACCTGCGGTATAGTTAAGGTTAAATGGATTAAAACGGGCTACAATAACGTCTCCCAGAAATCTACCTAGCGGCTCATTGGGAAAAGAGCCTCTACTGCTACAGATATCTGCTACATACTGAGCTTCATATGGCGTAATAAATGTTAGATCTCCGGACTCAGGATGATTATATGTTATTTTATTCCACGCAGCATCCGATGTTATATTTACGTAAGCACCCTCTTCAATCCTCCAGTACACTACCGGATTGTCATTAAGTATAGCCTTACCATCTATAATTAAACTACCGCCAGAATGAATGTACAAATTACAGTGGAGGCTATACCAATAATCAATACCTGAATCAAAAAATACAGTTCCTCCAGATAAAATATTTATATTAATAGGTTTAGCATAATTACCTACTCTTAAAATCCCACCAGAGCTTACAAAACTTATAGGACCATGTAATTTGCTTGTAGCTGCATTTACAGATACGGATCCTCCAGAGCATACTACACAATATAAATTTCTTGATGCATCCATCGTAACTTTTCCGCCGCTTGTAACATAAACATCCTTGGCAGCCGAGCCAGATACAACAGAGGAGATCACAGATAATGAATCGAAATCGCTTTCTGGAAGATAGCCCCATCCTGAGCTTTGTTTATAATTAACCGAGTATCCCTCACTGCCACTAGAATATAGACCAGAAAAGGTTACAAAGCCAGCCCCTGTAGATTGTGGCTGCATATAGCCACCATCCATGATATTAAGCTTCGTAACAGATCCGCCACTAAATAATATAGATCCGCCGCTTTGAATATCTGCAAATGGAACATAGCCTCCTTGGGATAGGATTAATACCCCTCCTGCTGCAACACTATAGCTGGTAGTAGTAAGGTTTTCTGATACAATCTCTGTACCATTAACATATACAATAGGATTAACTTCCATTTCCGCAGCATAGTCAACAACAGGTACAGTAAATGCACCTCCTCCAAGATTATTTGGCGCCCTTTCTAAATAAATGTTTACTCTAGCTGATTGATTATTCAAAACACGTGTAACTGAATCAATATCATAGTAATTGGTTGTAGTACGCCCTGTATAAGCATAATTACTGACATTTATCATTTCTTCATATATTTTTAATGTGTATACAGCAGAGGGAGACGCATCTATATTTTTCCATCCATTTCTATTACTAGTGTCTAAAGAGGAATCTCTATTATAAACATAACCTCCAGCCCTAATTTGAGTAGTGTGCCAGCCGTTGACACATTCTAATCTGGTATAATAAGCAACATCGACATTGTCTAAGCTGTCTGTAAGTGGCTGACCAGAAGCAAAAGCTATGTTGTTATTCTTCTCGTAGTTTTCTATACTGACACTAGCATTAGATATAGCTGAAACATACATGCTTTGTAATGGATAGCAGGACGTTACAACACTTGTTTCAGAATTAGATAGTACATTCTTTGCTATGTACGGCTTAATTATTATTTGGTCTTCTGCTGCTCCCGCAGATTCTGTGTGCTTCAATTCATCCAACATCCATTTTCTTTCTTTGGCCCATTCAACAGGAAGACCTGGTAGCCCCTGCTCTTTGAGACTTGAGCCATTAAGCTCTGGCATATCTATTGCAGAGGTTGGGCTAGAAGAAACAAGCGCGGTAGATGCTGCTGTAGCATAAGCTGCGCTTGCGAGACCAGAAAATGAGTAAGCATCGGCAGTACCTGACTTTACATATTTAGATGTACCTGTTATAAGAGTCGAAATAGCAGCATCCATGACAGTCATATAGTTGCTACCCGCAGCAGAACCTATAGGTAGCATAAAAGCAGAAGTCCCATCGTAAAACAAGCTGTCTACTGGAGTACCAGCAGCCATGTTGTTCATACAATTTCTGACAATAGCAGCACGATCCGCTATCTCAGTATCCGATGTTCCGGTCTGTGACCATACTTTACTTGTATTTGCACCTGTTTGAAAGGAGCTGCTTAATACGGCTCTCCGCTCACAAAAACCGCTAGCCAGTCCAGACAGTACAGATAACGGTGTACACATAGTCGGATCATCTACATTGAATGTAGTATTAGATGTGATCTCTGGTGTTACACCATTAGTGTTACCATCTACCCATTTAAGACTTAATCTGCCCATTAAGACCACCGTCCTCTGATATCGATTGCACCAGACTGCACCTGATATAGTTTTCCGTTTCTAACCTCAGCTATCAACACAGAATAGCGATCCTTAGTGGCATCCAGATTCTCAAGGCACCTACTATCTAATTGTGCATGCCATGTAACTCCTGGGAACATAGCTGTTGTACCTTTGAATATGTTCAGCCAAATCTGAGCCATCGGAGCATTTTTTGGAAGATATAGGCTATCTATATCGCTCCAAGATGCTGTTACTGGTGTAACATTTGGTGTTGTCTCTGTTTTTGACCCATTAAACTCAGGGTATTCCACAGCCATAGCATATATCCACACCCCGGTGCCGCCTAAAGCTTTTGTTTTTGTCTGATCCAGTACAGGGATAGAATCAGAGGTTACGATACCAGTAGTACCAGAAGAGAAGACATAAGGGTCTTTTATTCCCCATTGTTCAATGTAGCCGCCAATTGGGACTCCATATATAAGCCCAGTAAGTTGTCTCGGCTCATTTCCAACATATATATTGGCTCCCGGCACTATCTGATATCTATCACATGCAACACCATTAGTGCTTGTATATGTTACAGACGTGGCACTATTGAATGTTCCATATTCATCCATTCTCTGAACGTTAAAGTATCCAAAATAATTATGAGGATCTGGATCGTATGTGATATCTCCAAATTGGCACTGCCGCACAACACCACCACGAATTTCAGCTATTGGTATTTTATCCGAATCGGAGAAAATGGCGGATGCAGTAGGTAATGTGATTTTTGCAGGATCTGCGGTTTGCTGCGACTTATACGCTGGCCACCATCCCATAGAAGTAAACGCATCTCTGGTTCCTAAGTATTTATGATCTGGGAATTTTGATGCACTACTTGTTGCCGACCACAGATAAAATGGAGCCGTTATAAGTGTATCAGGATCACTGGAGTCATATGAGGACAAAATAGGGGAGTAATAGACCTGTGACCAGCTAGTAGCACCAGTAGAACTAACGTTTACCTGCATCTTATACGTATAGTTTGATACATAGCCTGCTACGGTCTGTAACGAGTCTTCAGAATATACAGGTACATTAGACTGAGGCAATAAGCCCAGTGATGTATAAACTTTGGTTGTACCGTTTGACCAGCATTCAGCGGTAGTGGCTCCAGACGCTGTGACTCTAGAAAAAACATTATTGCCAATATTTATACTATAAACACCGCCATTGCTTACAACTTCGGCAGCTTTATGATATACCCATCCAGATGAGCACTGCATATAGATTAAAGCGCTTTCCGTGGCACCTATCCCAGATACAGTGGTTTCTCCAACGCTTACCACAGAATTTCTGGCATTTATATACCCACCACTTATAATAGCACTTGAATTGGTTTCATTATATGTAACAGCAAATGGGCCGTTATATTTATATGATACTTTCCCTGTAGCATCAACATCAAGGCTGTTTCCAATAATGACACCGCCAATACTAGTCGTAGTGGCTGCTGATAGTTTTATAGTTCCGTCATTTGCTAAATTTATACCGCTATTAGCAGGAACCATTACACCACCAATAGTCCCTGTCTGTGCTGCGATCAGCCCAACAGTACATCCTGTAGTTGATGAATTAGTTATCGCTATTCCGGTCCCAGAAGCTACTGTGAAACTCTGCAGTCCTCCTGTGGCTGTTACATATAGTATGTCATTATTGGTACCTGACATACCAAGTCCTGTACCAATCTTTACTCCACCGATAGCATTAGCAGTAGCAGGTGTAATATACAATTTACCTCTGCTATTTCCGGTGTCTGTAGTAACTACATTTAGACCTTCTGTACCTGTTACCCACACACCACCATATGTAGCAGCCGTTTTACCTGCCTTACTTAAAGACAGAGCACCAGTAGCGCTATCCAAGATCAGTCCGTTATTAGCAGCTACCTGAACACCGCCGATTACAGAAGCAGACGCTGGATTAAGTGTAACAGTATAACTTGTAAGAGGTGTATCTGATGTTACTGTGATGCCGGTTCCATGCGAAACAATAGCACCACCCCCGCCTCCATGAGCGCTTACATAATCATATACAGCCTGTACTGTTGGTACTATAGGAGCAGCCTCATATTTAATCAAACCTGCCGATTCTATAGCATCTGTACATACAACACCGCCCACAGAAGATATAACACACCTACTCCAAGCACTTGTATAAGCAGATGTACCACCTGAGCTTGTTACCACATCTGCCTTGTTCAATTTAAGTACACCGCCAGAGCTAACAGTTAAACCTGTCCCCGGTTTAACAATACCAAGAAAGTCCGATCTAGCGGAATCTGTAGTTTTTATGGTGCTATTTGCAACATATGTGCTTAATGTGTTTATTCTATTGCTTATAGCAGATGCGCTAGCATTCAACGCACCCGAAGCCATATCAACTGTGAGCCTAACAGAGCGCTCTGTTGGAATTATTGTATTGGCAGTCTCACTAACAACTGAGGTTATAGTTGCTGTCTGTACATTGACTCCAATGGTAGTAGAGGCTACATCTTTATCTATAACAATACAGCTGCCTCCAACAACAGTATTTTCTTTGCCTGCTAGTGCTAAAGCAACCGCTCGCTCGGTTGGTATATAATCATTTGTAGCGCTATTTTCACCGGTAGGTTGTCTAACACTTGTAATTGTACTTAAAGCATGTAACAGAGTACCGTAACCAGTGCTGGTATCTATATTAGACACAACAGCAGAAGCTATACCGCCAGTATACATATTGGCATACTGAAGATCTCCGCCAAGCGCACTAGCATTACTTTTTACTAATGGACAATATTCACCAGATACAGCAGCACTGAGTCCACCGTCCGTCCAGGCTTCTTGACCATTTAAGCTTAGCGTATTTCCGTTACTTACTATGCCACCTGACGTAGTCATGGAGACATATTGAAGCTCTGTGACAGGCTGTAACAGTAGACCACTACCGCCTATGGTAATGAGAGTAGATCCCGGTACTGTTACTGTGTTGATCGGGGAGCTATAGACATCTGAGTCCGCCCCTGAGAAAACAGGATCCTGAAATTCTGGAACAGCTTTATTAGTAAAGCAGCTATAGGCTCCACTACTCCAGCAGAAACGTCCGCTAGAATCCTTTGCCGAGGCTCTAGAATATACAATGCCACCATTGAGGTGCGCTTTTCCTGGATTGTGATCCCACAGCCGGACTCCAGAAGATGAGGCATTAAATGTATTCATCTCAGTATCTCCTTATCTGTGGTTTATTAAACCGGTGTATATGTTATATACAAACGTGCATCTATTTTACTCATTATAGCAGAGCTGGTAGTATCTGTTAATGTTCTGACCGCATTTTCTGTTGGTACAGTGTTTGCTTTTCTAGCATCACTATTTATTGTAGCAGAACTTCTGATATCATCTCTAACAAATACAGCACCGAACGCAGTAGCTGGTAGTGTATCGGCTGTATTAGCTACAGCCGAACTTATATTAACTGCATCGTCACTTAGATAAATGGGACTGGTGGTATGTATATTTAATGTCCCATTATCCCATGCTAAACCAGATCCAGCTATTGCGCTGTTATTTGATGTTATATAATCTATAAGGCCCGCTGCATTTGGAACAGTATTTATATTTGCAGAGGCAGCAGTTATAGCAGCTGATGTACTAACGACATTAACCACACCATTAGATGTAGTATCTGCGCCTGCGGTTCTTATAGCTATAGAACTGTTATTGTGATAAAGCGGCTCCGATAGATTTGCAGATAACACGCCACCAGCACCCATAATTAAACCAGTACTCGTGGCTGCTAGCTTTATACCACCCAAATGCTCAGCTGTTGCTGACTGTAGCCCCAGCTGCCCAGTAGTAGAATTCTGCTCAAGGCCACTATCTATAGATACTTTTACGCCACCTAATATTTGATCTGTAGCGCTCTGTAGGTATATATTTCCACTTAGAACAGCTATGCCGCCATCAGAGACAACTCTAACACCGCCCAACGGAACAGCTGTTGTTCCGCTGGAATCTGTACCAGAGCCATCGACATAGCCAGCTGAGTTTTTGACCACAGCGCCAGATGCGATTTCTCCGGCGACATAACTAACTATAGCGGCATTATTTGGTATATATGTTGAATAATCTGTATTAGAAACCTGAGCACTGGTAGATACAACATTTACAGCACCGGATTGTCCGAATGTAGCAGAATTTATCGACAGCTTATTAGAGGTAGGATCAATATATAATGGAGCTGCTGTATTTATTTTAAGAATGTCAGCAACACCCCCAGCTGATCCCATAGTAAGGCCAGTATTAGCCGCGCTTGTTCTAAATCCACCTCGTGTATTATCTGCTGCTATAGGTACACCAGCTGAAGATGCTATTTGAGCAGATACATAATCTTTAACGCCTTTAGGCGTAACAGCTATAGGATGAGATGTACCGGATGTCAGGTCTATACCACTAGATACAACATTTAGATCCCCGGTATATACAAGAACACCTGGTTCTGCTGTGGTGGCATCAACTGTTCTAAGATAACCATCACTTACTATAAGTGCTCCAGCCGTCATTAACGAAATTGTATCAGAGGTAACAGCGCCAGCGGCTCTACTTATATTGAGACCACCACCATAGGCCAGGAATTTCTGATAGCCAGCCAGTACATCGCCAACATATGTTGTAACACCGCTTACCGTTACAGCATGGCTATTTATCTCGGAATTTTCCTCTGCTGTATGCCCTATGACGCCTTCCAGATATACAACACCGGCTTTCAAACTAGACGCATCGTTTACACTGATTATACCATCAGAGTTTACATTTATGTTGTTACCGATCTGTACAATACCAGCTGCGCTCGTTGTTGCTAATCTTACTCCTGTTATAGAAGATGAGATGTAGTCATACATGAACTGAACAGTAGGTACTACATATGTACCTCCGAACTGATTTATTCTCTGCGCAGCTATATCATATGTACCTACTGCCAGTACGGCACCAACGTGGTCGTGACTAGCCGTAGAGCCTAGTACAGAAACCGTACCTGCATTTATTGCGAGCTTAACGCCGTAAGTTTCCGTATCATCTATCTGTACAGTACCAAGTCTGGTTTTTGTGGCAGAATCAGCTCTAGCTGTAAGGATGTTATCGGTTTTATTAAGATATACACCATTAGTAGTAGCTCCAGAGATACCGTACGGATCACTAGAAATACATACAGCCTCAGTTGCTGAGCCTTCTACGCATCTGAACATAGCACCCACATCAGAAGTGCTGATATCAGAAGCAACATAAATTTTACCCGATTCACCTCCGCCCAGATCCCAGCTATTATCCGGCTGACGGCACATAAATGTATATATAGGCAGACCATCTGGACCGTCCGATACACGAATCATTACATTACCGACAGGCGGATGACCTGTACGCAACACCGCTATGGATACAACATCTTCAACAAAGCCAGGAAGAAGGTCGGCTTTTATTTTACCGTCACCGCTGAAGATGTCTAAGCTGGCGCTGGAAATCTTGCCTGTTCCTTCCACAAAAGTTATTGGAAGGTTTACAGTATAAACCTTGCTAGTAACCGGATCTACTATCTCAAGGTATTCGCACTTTATCTGATTGCCAGACGTGGTAATAGAAGTCGTTGCCGCTGTTCCAGATGTACCGGCATTAATAGCATTCAACCCGGTTATTGGATATAGTGACTTTGGATTAGTCACGCTATCTGGATCATGAAGCAGAACTTTTGTTGGAATATAATCAGGCATTTAAGCGTCTCCTGTAGGATTATTTCTTCTTATATATGGATATCGGGTAAATAATTATGACCAGCGGCCATCCACGTATATGTTTCCATAGTGCATTTGATGAGCAACACCCGAATAGACAACAGCTACCACTGTAGAGCTATAAGCCGTAGCCGCTCCACCCTCTATTGTATATAGAGTAGCGCCAGTTGTCGGATTCTCTGTTGTACTATACAGTGTTAGGGTACTTGCTGTCCATCCATAATATGTTGTTTGACCTATAGTTGTATCAACTGCTGAATCCCTTGAATATGTAGTAGACCCTACAGTTATGGCTGATGCTCCAGATACGATACTCCCAATCCACACACTATAGCAATTTGGTGCTGTATTCTGTGTTGTAGATATAGTACCAAGCCTAGATGGTGTGTCTTCCTCGTCAGTCTCTTCGTCTGATTCTACGACCGGAGCTACATTGACAAACACATCAGTAACATCTCCGTTGGCTACAGTTACTTGTGTGCTGACAACACCATTGGCACGGGCACCACCTGTACCGTTTATAGATATATAACCAGCAATAGGTATACTGCTAGTACCACTTTTCTCGGCAGGACAGATATCACAATCTACTGTTCCATCATCATGTAGAGTAAATGGACCATTATACTTAGAATCCGATTCTTGTCTTACGGGATCGCTAACATCTCCAATATAGATATCTCCATATTGAATCTGCAGAGTACCTTCTACCTTAGCAGCTGTTCCTTTTTGTGGGTCGGCAGCAGTACCTGTGATTCTTGCCAATCTAAGCGTATATGTCTTAGCTATCGTCACGCCCTCTGGTGCCGGAGCATCAGAAGATGTACTAGCATTTATATCTGTGTCTACATAATCATATGTCTGTCTTGTTGCTGAGACGGTGGATTTCTTGAAACGGACATGCGCATAGACATACGAACCTAATGAAATAGTGATTCCAGAGGTCACTGGGACATCTTCAGCAACTGTAACCGAGGATCCATTTGTATATATAACGCGACCCGCATACTCTGTCGCCGGTGTTGTACTAGAATCTGTTTCAAAAGTATCTGTATATGCAGTTGGTGTAGCGTCTGATGTTATACTTATCTTAAAAGGACCATCATACTCAGGAATATCTTGGCAATCTATATAAATATCACCAGTATGATATTGATCTATTGTTGCACCAGTAACAGGGACTGTATCCGCTGTAGAACCGTCTATAAGAACAGAAAGACTGGCTATCAGACTTGGTACTGGAGTGGTAGCTGAAGGATCTCCTGTACCAGCCACAGGATTAATAGCTGTTACAGTTGTTCCTGGAACAGTTTCTTCTGCCTCAGGATCAACAGCTATATATCCAACTGTGGCCGCAGATACAGCTGTCATAACAGTAGTGCCATTTACAGGAATAGGCACAATGGATGCCTCTGTCAGAGTAACACTGCCAAGGCGAACCGTATAATAGTCAGCTGTAGCGGACGTTGGTTGATCGGCTGAATTATTATAAGTTATTACATTTGTTTCTCTATCAATATGTGCAAAAATTTCGCCCGGATGTAAAGCTGCGGCTGGCAAGTTAGCCCAGGCAAGAAAATCTCCACATTGATATATTCTACCTGCCTTTTCTATATGATCTGCATCCTCATCCGTAGATGTTCCAAGGACAGTGATTCCAGAAGAGCCCTCAAATGCTAATTTAAATGGACCATTATATTGATAATTATCGCCAGAACCCCCAGGTTGAATATCCTGGCAATCTATATAAATATCTCCTGTATGATACTGGTGGATCTCAAATAGATCTCCTGTCGTGATGGTATCGGTGTACTCATTCTTATCATATGGTATTAATATACCAACACTAACAGGAAATTCGGAATAGTTTGGATTTGTATTAACTACTGTTATAGTTGTTCCCAAGATTCCGAGCTCTTCGTAATTCTCTGGGAAAATATTTCCGACTCGCATCTTTGTATCATCAATAAGCTCAGTAGTATTATTAGATAACGGTATGTATGCTGTGCAGCCATTTACAGATGCACTACCTAATCTGACACTGTAAACAATTTCAGCAGGCTGAGTGTCATCTTGTGAGGTTTTGTTCTCGTTAGTTGGCTCGTTGTCGTAATCTATATTTCCATCTTTATCAATACGTAGATATATGTCACCAGCCTCTAGCGGAGTACCGGCATATGATGCTGTGCCTTCGGGTGCGAACCTCTCAAATATACCGCATTTATTAATGCGCCCAGCCATCTGTACTCTATTGCTGTTATCATCAGTAATAAAATCTGTTTCTGTGCCTGTGATAATAAGACCATTGGTAGTGCCAGATACTAGCCTAAATGGGCCGTAGTATTCATATGGCTCGCTGGGTTCAGGTTTACTACCTGTATATGAATCGGTATATACATAAATATCGCCATAGTGTATCTGTTCTGTGGCTGTTGTATTGGTATTATAAGTTATAGTTGGGTCTTCGGGCTCCTCTTCTGGATCTTCTGGTACAGGAGCAGGCGTGGTAGTTCCTGTTATCTCTGCAGTTATTCTAGCTAAT
>Ga0310696_10007486_pt1 | contig 12804 bp, 11 predicted proteins | sample AusTroGonzalo_MG_4_FD_203885 | JGI IMG/M metagenome (GOLD analysis project Ga0310696, IMG submission 203885) | Bovine rumen microbial communities from tropical cattle in Woodstock, Queensland, Australia - Gonzalo_02 (v2) (version 2) | ecosystem: Host-associated > Mammals > Digestive system >... | reverse complement strand
CTGCAGAAAGAACTGGAATATCCATTTCCATACCAATACTTCTAACCTGTGCACAAATTTCTCTTAACTTGGAGTTATCGTTTTCATTTGCATTTGGTCGGCCATTAGGAATCATACATCCGATATAGTCAACAATCAATACATCAGGAACGAAACCACGCTTGTCTTTAAGTTCTCTAATCAATGCTTTCAATGCAAGTGCATTAATACAACCTTCTGAATATTCCTTAATAACAAGCTTATTGTGACCAATCTGTTGTGTATTCTTCATCCAAAGTTTTTTATATGCTTCCTTAGACAAAGCTCTAAGTTCTGCCTGGTTAATATCAAACAAATTCTGCATAATTCTTTGTCCAATCTTAACTTCAGAATCTTCGAATGATACATAAAGAACTCTCAAACCTGCAAGTAATAATGCAGATGCAATAGAACACATAAACAAAGTTTTACCAACGTTGGTAGGAGCCATAACCAAAGTAATAGACTTAGGATGTAAACCACCACCAATCATTTCATCGATTGATTTACAACCAGTAGGATATAATCTTTCATTAGTAATAATATCATTAAAGATTACTTCTGGTTCTTCAAAGAATGAGAAACCAACCTTGGTATCGAACGTAAATGTTTCAGCATAAGCCATTTCATCAGCAAAACTGCCTTTAGACTTACCTGTAGAACAATATTCATTATAATCCATACATACTTGTCTACCTAAACGTTTTCTAATGAAATTCTGAATTTCATCAAGAATATATGGAGTATTAACATCTTCATCATTAATAGCCATGCACTTTTCGAATTCATCTACTGTTCTTTGGTCAGACAAAAGTCTTTTAACTTCAATCGCATTAGGAACTGCAGAAAACTTAGAATTATATTCCAAAATGGCATTAACGATATATTTGTGGTCAACATTTGTAAACCAACCAGTATCAAGTTCTGGAATTATCTTACCAGAAACTTCCGGATTTGCATAAATTGTCTTAATAATTATTTGTTCAAATTCAATATCAGTCATTTTTTACCTTTATCCTTATATATACCAGGATAATCGTAATCATTTTATCCAAATATAGAAAAAAGGTAACTGACGACAGTTACCTTTAATTTTTATTTAGATTTTTTCTTATTCTTCGTCTTCATACTCTTCAGAATCAATAATTTCTGGAGCATCATCAACGATTTCCTGTTCACCATTAATCATCTTCATGACGTCCTGGTTAGAAGAAATAAGAACCTGATCTTCGAATGCGAACTTATTTTCTACATAATGTCTGAACTTTTCATCCTTATATAATGGAATCCAGAATTGTGCGCAATAAAGTTCTGTTTCTCTCCACTGCTTAATGACTTCGCCAGTTTCCTTATCGACGTCATAATCAGTTCTGGCATAATATCCTGGCTTCGGCTTGAAAACACAACCAGATTCCATAGCTTCATCAAGCAAACCGTAATATGGAGAAATACCACCAGCATGCAAGATAAGATATTGTGTCTTAACGAATTCCTTAGCAGAACGACCCTTAGCAACACCTGCAGTAATAATCTTACCGAGAATATTCTTATCCTTATCCTTTTCCTTCTTGGCACTAGAACCAAGCATAATAGAATCAGCATTAAAGATAATTCTCATACCGCCAGGAATCTTATACGGATCACCATACATTTCAAGAGAAGCATAGACGTGGTTCATAACAAGCGTCGTAAAACCACAACCAAGAAGAAGGTTAGCAAGTTCATTCTTGAATCTCGGAGTGCTACCCATATCAGCAGCGGAACTGCCTTCTGCACCTTTATCAACTAATTGCTGTGTAACAAGTGGGCCCCAAGAGTCAAACAAAATAAAGGTATTACGTCTTTCTTCTAAAGTCTGACCATCAGCCAGCTTAATAATAAATTGCTTAATTGCTGGAATAAGGTTTGTCGGACCAAAAACACCGACTTCCTTCATATCAATACCAAGCTTTGTAAGCAAGTCATAGTTGACACTGTTTTCTGTGTCGATAATAAAGCAGTTCATTCCAGAATCCTGAGCGGATTTGAGAACCGCATAACCAATCATAGATTTACCCCAGCCAGAACCTGCTGCAATCATACTAATTGAGCCTTTCTTAATACCACCTCTGATTTTACCAGAAAGCAATAAGTTTACTGAGATACAGTTGGTACTTAACCATTCGATCGGCTTCTTTTCTGTAGTTAATAAATCTACAAAAGCCTTATCCTTCTTCATCTTCGCAAGTAATTTATTTGCCATATTTATCTTCCTTATTATTCATCGTCATGCGCTTTCCATTGATAATTAATGAAAATCCACGCCCAATCTTCATCATTTTATTATTATCAACTAGTTTATTTATATAAGTAAATATAGAAAAATGTTTCCAAATTTTTGCGTTTGGAAACATTTATTTGTATTTTTATTTAATTTTTAAAGCCATTCATTAAGTACCTGACCACCGTCATTATACAAATCCTTATACGGATTTCTGACAGTCTGGACAAAATCTGTGTCCTTACGTTCAGCTTCCTTCATAAGTTCTCTATCAATAATTGCTGCTGGCTTTTCATTGACAAATTCCTTAGCTTCGGTAATCTGAGTCGGCTGGAACAATGCTTCTGCAGGCTTTACAGTCTTAGATTCTTGAATAACCTGTGGTTGCTGGACTGCAACATCTGGTTTATTCATTTCATCAATAACGTTGTTAATTGCAGAATTCTGATTTACATATTCAGAATATTTAATCTTGTGGAGGTTCCAATAATGTGACCCTCTCTGACGGGTAGAGGAAAGTTCCTTACCACAAATATCACATACCATATCGCTCATTATTTAGTTACCTTTGCTTTCTTAGTGTATTTACGTTTTGGCTTGACTGGTTCTTCAACAACTGTAATACCAATATCCTTAGCCTTTACTGGCTTAACTGCCTTCTTAGGAGTTGTCTTCTTAGCTGGTTTCTTGGCTGGCTTCTTTGTAGCCTGCTTAGTTGTCTTCTTTCTAGTCTTCTTAGGTTCAAGTGCTGCGACTGCTTCACCGATTGTCTTCAAGGCTTCTTCATCAATAATACCTTCGACTGGAATAGGCTTAGTTGAGGTAATTCCAAGTTTATTAGCTGGATTTTTAATAACATTACCATGTGTATCGACTTCATCGAACTTTTCAGAAAGTTCAGTAATTTCATCCTTTTCTGCAATAACCAATGGTTCTGTATTTTCAGAAGTATACTGGTTATCATAATCTGGTTCCGTAATAGGTTCTGGACCATTTGCAGGCGGGAACTTTTCAAGAATCTTAGCAGTGTCTTCCATGATTTCATGGTCACGCTTTGCAAGAAGTTCTTTACGTTTTGCTGCAAGTTCCTTCTTCTTCTTGATGTTTGCTTTTGTGATTACAAGCTTGATACCCAAGCCAATTATTATGATTGCGGCAATTGATAGAATGCCAATATATAGATAGTTCATTTTTTATTCCTCACTTTTGTTTATACGTTTGTGTGTATGATATTTATATTTTAAATTTATCTAAATATGTTTTTCCGTATTTATTATCTATAAAATTATAATATTCATTAAAATTAAAAATAATTTTTACATTGTTTTTTATCATGCATTGATGTTTAGCTTCTGATATTTTATCTTTATTATGATCATATGGATTACACATTTCATTTAATGGATTCCTATTTATAAAAAAATGTAATCCTTTAATCTCTTGTAACTCGTTATTTACTAAAAAATCTGGTTCATAAATATGTTTTTTATTTTCATAATAATATTCTAATTTAATATTAGGATGATATTCAAAATTTATATTATTATCATATAACCAAATATAATAAGCTAATTCAGGACGTGAATCAAAATATATATTATTATAAAAATATTTAGATTTTTTAATTTTATGATTATCTATATTTTTATAAAATTTTTCTATAACTTTATTTTTAATTTCTTTATTTTGTGTTGGATATTCTACATTATATTTTTCTAAACATGTTTTTCGACTTTTTTCTCGAAATTCTTTTGTTTTCATTATATTATCTACTTTATATTTTTTTAAACATGTTTGCTTAATTTTTTCTATATTATTAAAATTTTCATTATTATATCTTTTTTTCTTTGTTAGTTTACATTTTTCAGGATTTGAAAAATATTTTGAACCATACCTATTTAAATTAGTAGTTTCTATTTTTTTCCGTATTTCTAAAGATTTAGATGGATTAGATACTCCATATTTTTCTAAATTTGTTTTTATTCCTTTTTCTATATTATTATAATTTTTATCCCCATATATTTTTAAACAAGTATCTTTACCCTTTTTATTTAACTCGCTCGAGGCAAAACCAGTTCCATTATATAATTTTTTATTTGTTTCTTTTATTTTATCTTTTAATTCTTTATCTATATTTTTACATTTTATAGAGCAATATGTTCTATATCCAGTAGTTATACTATATAATTTTGTTTCTTTACCACAAACTTTACAAAATCCTTCTGTTTCTTTTTTCAGATATTTATCATAATATTCTTTTGATGATATTTTATGTATTTTTAAATGTAATGCAAATTTAATTGCATTATTAAAAAAATTATTACAAAAAATACAATTAATTTTAAATTCTAACTTCATATATTTTTAACAAGATTAATAACAGGAAATTGTTGTTCTGTATAATATGACAAACGTTCATCATAATGTTGCATACAATAATTTTTCTTGGTTTTTCCAGTTCTTGTTTTATAACTTAAATCATCAATAATATCATAAATTATAACTTTATTTTTAGAATTATGTTTTCTAAGGCCTCTACCTATTGACTGTAATACTTTTATACGTGACTTACTATTTGCATAAAGAATTACCGCATGTAATCTTGGAATATTAAGACCAGTGGAACAAACTGCATATGTTCCTATAACTATTGTTCCTTCTTCATATTCTATATTTTTTCGTATTGTTTCTCTTTCTGTTGACTTAATATCTCCCATCAATATATTTACTTTTTTATTAGGATATTGTTTAATTAAATAATCTTTAATTTCTTTTAAATGATTTTTATGATTAACTAATACTAGAATGTTATCTGTATTTTTTGAATGATCTATAATCATATTAAGAACTGAATTTCTATTCTCATATTCCTCGACCATCTTTACTTCTTCTTGATAGGTTCTATTCTTATTTTCTGCAATAAATTCATCTGGATATTTCAAGAAAATGCTTGCAATATTAAGCTTTGTAAGATGTCCTAAATCAATTAATTCTTTAGATTTTAATTCAAAAATAACATTACCAATAACAGAATTAATAATTAACTGTTCTGAGATTTCTGTTGGTAAAGTACCAGTTGTTCCTAATTTATACTCCGCATTAAAACATGATTTCATTATTTTTGAAACTACATTTGCTTTTACACCATGTGCTTCATCAACAAGAACGCAATTATACTTATCAAAGAAACCCTTATCTTGGGTTTGTAAACTTTGCCAAGTGGAAATCAAAACTGGTAATCTATAAGTAGGTTTCTTACCAGAATACAATAGTTCAACAGAATCTTCAATATTATCCCAACCGTAATCAATAAAGTCTGTATACATCTGTTCTACGAGCGATGTATTAGGAACAATAAGCAATAAATGCTTCAATTTCTTCTTTTCAAGCAAATATCTAAAAATACAATAAATCATCAAAGATTTACCAGAACCAGTACAAGAAAGCAAAATACCTTTCTTATTGGTTAATGCTTCATAAACTGCCTTAAACTGATATTCTCTTACATCGAATTTTTTTACATATCCATTGATAGTTTCTCTTAATTCATCCTTATCAATTTCTTCTGTAAAATCATCAAAAAAATCCATTTTATAAGTATATTTCTTAGTATCACACCACTTCATAAGGTTAGAAACTAACCCAATTGGAAGCAACTGTGTAATAGGAGAATAAACACGAACCCGGCCATCCCAGAGTCTATTGACATACCTAGGATTCCACCGATATCCAACCGCAAATGCTGAAAATAAATTATTTATCTCATGGTTTATTTCTTCATTACAATGTAGCTGAGCAAAAGATTCGTTAGATTTTTCAATTACAATATCAACCATATTTTATTATTCTATTTATATTATAACAAATAAAATATAGAAATTTTCTGGTTATTGTAAATAAAATTTTACATTTATTCTGGTTATCTTTATATAAAAATAGCTACCAATTAAGGTAGCTTTTAATTTAAGAATTAGCAATTTCTAAATTATTATACTCAGTATCGATAAATAATTCAATTTTCTTTACTAATTCAACTACATTTTCATTTTTAATTAATGGTATACCACAAGCGGATTTATGACCTCCACCTCTACCTATCTTTTTACAAATTTCAGTCAAATCAATATCATCGCATCTAATGGAGAGATTAGATTTATTTTTGATAGCAAACCATTTATAACCATCTTTCTTGAGTGCTTCGATACATTCATAATGGAATCTATCACTTTCAAAATAAACCCCATTATGTGCTAAATCAACAATTTCAAGTGTTTCATACATTTTATCAAATTCTTTCTTAGCATCGATAAAATATCTCTTTTCTTCTGGATACATTACAGTATTTCCAGTAATAAAACGCCTGATAAACCACTTATGACCCATTTCCCAGAAAAGGTTATTGAAATATACACTTGCTGGAATCTTCAGTCTAAACATGTCATAATCGTCAATAATATCAACTAATTTTTCAAGATATGAAATGTCTTTGAATTTACTAATAAACTTATAGGCAAGTTTAGTTCCAGAATATAACGTATTGATAATAATATCAGTATCATTATTCTTATCGACAACTGATTCATGATGGTCAAGAACCAATATAGTTGACAACTTTCTTAAATCATTGATTGTCTGTGCTGGATAGAAGTCTGTGCAAATGATTGCATCATATTTTCCTTCATATTGATGAATTTCATCAAGAAGTTTCCATTCTGTGTTATAAGTTACAGGAACTACAATAACATCTTCATAGAAATTCTTTAAGACAATAGAAGCACCTGCGCCGTCAATATCCGCATGTGTACAATTAATGACTCTTAATTTAGGATTATTATAATTTATCATATTTACAAATATAGAAAAACGTATTGCTATGTAAACAATACGTTACTTTTTTCTAATTATTCTAATTAACGAGACATTGATTTCTTTCTATCGAATTCAGCTGCTTTACGCATAAAATAAGCTTCAGCTTCATCTTCTGGTTCGTCAGAAAATTCAGTTTCTTCAACTTCATCATCAGCAACTGGTGTATGGCGACGTTCAGACATGATATTACGAACACCTACTAATTCATCTTGAGTTTCTTCATCGAGACAATCAAAAGCTTCGAGCCAGTCAGTCTTTTCGTCAAGAGTCATCTTTGCAGGAATTGCGTTAAGCATCTCTGTAACGTCAATTTCATCATTTTTTGTAAAATACTTGTTTTTATACATTTTTATCTCCTAGTTATTTCTTATAATTCCTTTTTCATATAAAAAGTGCAGAAATGCATATAAATGTTTACAAACACCTACATTTTTATCTGGGTTTCTTACTTTATTAACTATACTTGCATATCCTGGAATTGGTTCAGTTTGAGAAGAATTCTTGGAATTTGGATGGCTTAAATTATATCTATAAGCGTTACAATCACATGTAACTTTACACATATTTTGTAAAGAAAATGGTAATTCTGTATTATCCCTATGAAACTTTACTCTACAAACATATGATTTACCAGGTTCTGATTCTGAAGAAACTGTACCAGTGGCTTCTAATGTATCGGTATCTTCACCTTTTATATTAAAATGTTTTACTGTAAGATTATTTTCCTTAGAAAATGGAAATACTTTTTTAAAATTATTGATTAAATCAATACCTTTAACTTCATTTAATAAATCTATGTGTTTATCTACATAATCTTTAAAATTCATATATTATTTATATTAAATCTATCTATACACACGTTCAAAATATCTGTTCTGAGACAATAAGCCTATTTAGGAAAATAGGCAAAAGACATCTGTCTTCGACTAAGTGGATTTATTTGAAAGCTTATGGGTCGGTCATCCTGTACTCCAGCTACATCTTTCAATACCAATGGCGGCTTAAAGTATTACATGCTATAGTAATACGTCGATGGTGAATTAGTTTTTACCTGGAACCACACCTATGATTCCAACTAGCCTAAACTTATCCGACAACTCATTGAATTGAGCTCCGAGCCAGTAATAGGGCTTAAATGTAAAAATTATTAAACAAATATAAGTCAAATTTTGAATTTTGTAAACAAAAATAATAAAAATTTGTATTTTTTCTCTTAAAAATTCATATTTTTTATATTATAAATAATTAAAGAGAGGAAATATATGGCACAACATAAAGAATTAGTTGATGGTACAGGTATTGAACTTTATAATCAAGCAAAATGGAGTAGATCTACAGTAGCTGATGGTAAATGGCTACAAAGTGATACATTAGATCCAATTTCTGCAAATGACAGAATTTTAGCAAGTGCTATCCATGATACAAGTGCAAATCTAACTACATATATTGACGACAGTATAGATGAAGTTTATGAAAATCTAAGTGCATCTTTTAGCTATTTACAAGATGAAATTAATTATGTTTCTGCCACAGTTGATAATAATGCAGTAGCATTTCAAAATTTAGTTGAATATGTTTCTGGAGATCTAACTACTCAAATATCTAATACTTCTAGTTTTTTACAGTATGAAATTGATACCAATACACAAGATTTACGTAATGAAATAAGTGCAACTTCTAGTTTTTTACAAAACGAAATAGATACATTAGAAGCAGCAACGGATGTCGTTGATGTTATTGGAACTTTAAATGATTTAAGTAATTACGATAAACGTATAACAAAAGATGATATTATTAAAGTTTTAAATGCAAATGGTAGTTGGACAGATGTAAGCGGAAATACATATACTTTTAGTGGTGACCAGGTTTATTTTAGATATGTAGATAAAACTACTGCGCATCCTAGTTCTGCAAAATGGGCTTATGTTGGAGATTTAGATCCATATTATAATAAATCAGAAACAGACAGTAAAATAACTACTTTATCATCTACGGTTTCAAGTAATTATTTATCTGCAAATGGAACAGCAATTCAATCTGGTCATAACCTTGTAATTACAAAACCTGATGGTGATAATGTTCCACATATTAAAATTGAAACATCCAGTCATGTTACATTTGATGGTATATCAGCAACTACATTAAGTGCTACAACAGCTTATGGTTATAGTGCTAAATTTGATAATATCAGTTCCACAAACTTAACTGCATTAACAGCATCAGGTAATCAAGCAAATTATACTAATATATCAGCAACTACATTAAGTGCTACAACAGCTTATGGTTATAGTGCTAAATTTGATAATATCAGTTCCACAAACTTAACCGCTTTAACAGCACAAGGTAATCAAGCTAGCTATACTAATATATCAGGAACTACATTAAATGGTGCTACTACAAGTATTAATATTGATAATTTAATTACTGCTGCTACTGCCGGTGCTGTTGCATATAGCGGTAATAATGGTATAGCGATTAACGATCATGATATTACGCTTTCTGCAAAAATGTCAGCTATTGGAAATGGAATTACTAATAATTCTGCAATTTCATTAAGTAGCTTTAAGTTATCTGCTGATACGGGTATCAAATTTAATGCAACAACTGATACACTTGGTATTTCAGTCAGTAGTTCTATAATTAATTCTGCTGAAGCTGGCGCGTCTGCGAGTGCATATATAACGGCAAATAGTGGTAAATTTTTAAATTCTGCACATAGTGCATTTTCAACAGTAAAGGTTACTTTTTATAGAGATCCATCAGGTACACAACATAGTAATACTGTATTTGATGCAAATAATAGTTCTGATGAGTTTAAATTTAGATTAGGTGATTATTTATTTGGTGAAAGAGACAGTAATGATACATTTATAATAACTACAAATAATACTGCTATTACTGCTGATGCAATGCCAAACACAAGAGCAAGTGCATTTATATATAGTTCTGCGGCATATACTGCTGCAGGAAATGGAATAACAAGTCCATATACCGCTTATTTATCAGCTTTATATTTATCTGCTGGAAATGGTATTACATTTGATACAACAAATAATAAATTAGGAATATTAGCAGATAGTGCATTAATAAATTCTGCTAAATCTGGTCAATATGCATATAATATTTTTTCCAATAGTGCGAAAATAAGCGCATATGGTTCCAATACAAGTAATAGTGGAATTTATGATTTATCAGGTGGTATTAAACTTTCTGCAGGTAATAATTTAACGCTTATTGCTACTGGAAATAATACTATAAAAATTGATGCAAAAGATACTGGTTTAACATCAATAAGCGCTGGTGGTAATATTAATACACCATCGTCATATAATTCAACGCTTACATTAAGTGCTGGTACAGGCGTAAAATTTATAACCGATAGTAATAATGTTTTAGGAATAAGCGCGAAAGGAACAACATATAGCGCAGGAGATTTTATTTCAACTGCAAGCGATACAATATCGGTAAAATCAGCTGATTTGGCATCTGCATTTGTTCCATGGACTGCTTCAGAAATAAATTTACCAAATACTTCTAATACTGCATTAAATACAGCATTTTCACATGGTCTAAATAATACAGCTAATTCTGCATCATTTGCTCAAGGTTTAGAAAATTCTGCTAATACTTATTCAATAGCACAAGGTAAATATAATAAAGCATATAATTGTGCCCAAGCATTCGGTGATAATAATATTATTGTCGGTGGTATGGCTATTGGACAAAATAATAAAACTTCTGCTGATGTTGCTTTTGTTATTGGTAATGGTACAGATAATGAACATAGAAGTGATTTGTTTTTGATTTCTGGTAATGGTGACATACATATGGCTGGTAAATCAATAGAAATGAGTTATGGTAATTCTACTACTACAATTTCACTTACTGGTGTAAGTCGTGGTACTATGGGTACATCACTTGAAGTAAATTGGTCAGATTTAGTAGGTAAAAATTTCGTTTATGCAAGTACAAATGCTTCTGGTAGTATACTTAGTGCAGATAATAAAATTACTTTAGTTGTAACTGCTACATTACCAACTATAATTCCACCTGATCATTATTTTATTGTATGAGGATAACATGGCTAATATAGTAAACTCAAACGGACCCTGTGCTATTGTTGCAAGAGCAACACCATTTCCACCAGAAGATAGACCAAATATGACAGCATATTTGCCCAATCAGAGTACACCTGATTGGGGATATGAAAATAATAGATATGATTTAAAATCTATATGTAAAGATTTGGATAATGAAACTATATTACCATTTACATTGAATTATTTAACAGGTTCTTTTAATATAAGTAATTCCAATACTGGTGTTCCAACTGGACATATTATGAATATTTCAACTTTTACCCTACAAAATTTTTCTGAAAATATTTCTGCTAATGAAAATTATAGAACAAATTTTAGAACTGTTTTAAGTTCATTTAATACAAATCATTATTGGAGTGATTTAACATTTCCATGTTGGTCGGGTTATGAAATAAACTTAGATAGTTTTATAGGTAATCCTACATTGTCATCTGATACTTATAAACAAATTTATACATATTTTGAAGATAGAACAACAGTATCTACTGCTATAATACCGCTTAAAACCTTATCATCAATATCTGTAAATGGTTCACCTATATCTGCAACAAGTAATATTAGAATTAATGCAAAACAACCTTATTTAAATGACGTATTTGTAAGTACATCATCTACTAACCCTAATATTAGTTTTGGTTATGAAGCAATTATATCTGGTGAAGGATTGACAAATTATATTCAAAATTTACCAAATTTAAAAAATATTAATAGATTATTTGCTGTTAAAATTAAAGGTGGATATTCAACAGATTTTGCTGCAAATTATACTGGTACAGAAAATTGTTTAACTAAACTTTATACCTTTGATAAAAATTTAAATATTGGTAATAATGAATTTTCATATAAAGCATTAAATGAAACTACTAATTTATATCTAATAAAAGATGAATTTATGGGTTATTTAAATTTAAAAATTCCATATGTGATTTCAAGAGAAAAAAATGATTATGTTGAATATTTTAATGGCCCGAATATTCCTGGTAATACTGCCAATATACAATGGGTTTCTAATTCTTCATATTCTACTAAATTTTCAAATAATACTAATGCATATGATGTAATGACAGCTTATAGTGCATATGAATCGGATTATAATTATTCTATAGTTACTGGTGATTATTGTACTTACCTTTCACAACCATATTTTTTCGATTGTAATTCTGCAATATTTCAACCAAAAGAGGGGTCTAAAATATATCATTTTTATGGAGAAGAAAATGGTTTAACATATTATTATTGTGGTGATACTAAAAACTATGTAAGTCATTGGACAACAAATAACCATACATCTGCTATGGCAGCATTTATGACTACAGCTGATATAGTTCCAATTAGTGCTCAAATTATAAATGACCCAGCATTTAGTGGTATGACTAATATAACTTTAATTGAAGATACTGGTCAAGACGGTAATATAAATTTATATGCTTATAATCCTTATGAAACTTCACATTTATTTAATATGCCGGAAATAAAAATTATGGCATTAAAATATATATTTAGAACTTAGACTTTAGAAATAATTAATTTACCACTACAAGGACTAAATGTTAATTC
>Ga0310696_10007485_pt1 | contig 12805 bp, 8 predicted proteins | sample AusTroGonzalo_MG_4_FD_203885 | JGI IMG/M metagenome (GOLD analysis project Ga0310696, IMG submission 203885) | Bovine rumen microbial communities from tropical cattle in Woodstock, Queensland, Australia - Gonzalo_02 (v2) (version 2) | ecosystem: Host-associated > Mammals > Digestive system >... | reverse complement strand
ACTATGAGATTACGGGTAGTAGCGATGCAAACAAAACGCTGGCCCTGGCTGGAGTTGAAATTTCTCAGAGATTGACACAGAAAGATTATTCGTTGGAAGGTTTTTATGCTCTGCCTTGTATCGCTGATCCTGCAAACAATGCAATAGCAGAGGTTATTATCACTACACAGGACCGCAACACGGATCCCATTAACATTGTATTACCGTCATATTCGGTAAAATTGCTGGGGTCTGACTTTACTTCTGGTGGAGATGGTTATTACACCATTGCATCCAATGATTTCGCTGATCAATTGATGCAAGCCTATTATAATAATGGTATCTTCCCTAATACTTATGTGAAGTCTCAGGCTTTTGGCAATGTTACTGATGGCGAGTTCTATTCTACCTACGTTGCCCCTGTATATGCTGCTCATGAAGTATATGATGGGAGGGATGCGTGCTTTGCTGTTGAGAGTGAAACTACAGGAACATTCATTATCGAATCGGCGGGAGTGGCTTTGACATCGGCCAGGTTGCATGAAGTTGCCTCTAACTATGAAGCCAAGCCCTGGATTTTAACCGTTCGGAGCTATATCGGTCAAGAAATTAAGATCACCTGGCCCATTAGCGCAGATCCTATTCGTCCCTATAAGTTCAACACGTCCGGACTTAATACGGCGAACAACTCTTTTGCTATACCGGCCACTGATGTATGGGTATTGAACGGTGAGTCCAAGATTGTCCAGGCAAAGACGGAGTTTGATTTGATGAAGAACAACACTGCTAACATTCAGGTGATGACGACCGTTGGTTCTGTTGAGCAACCCGTAGATATTAGTGATTTTAATGGTGACACTTATAAGCTGGAGCCTGTATTTACCTTGGTGGGTACTCCTAAGAATGTCGATGTTGTTCTTTCCGACGTAACTCCCAAGTTCATGTCCAAGGTTAGATACTATGGTCAAGATGAGTATGTTGGTTTGAAGAGTGAACTGAATATTGTCTCTGGTGATACACGTTTCTTAGTGGCTGACAGTGATAAGATGTATGTGGAGAATACAGGAGCTTACATCAATACCGTTAAAGTCAAGCAGTTTAATCCTATTGCCGAACCTGCTAGCACGGTGCAAAACATTAACATGAGCCGCACAGGATCTGCTACTCTCCAGATTAAACTGAAAGATATTCAAGACTACTTCATTTATGATAACGGAGTAAGAAAAGACAATAGTAATCCTTATGGTGATACTATCTTGAATATCTTTGGCCACATCAAGTTCTCCGTGCTGTCCGTTAATGGTAGCTCTGTTACTACTGGATGGACCCTCGATGGCGCCGTCTCCGGTATTAGCGATACCCCTGGTACTGTAATACTAAAAACCTCTAATGTGGCCGTTGGAACGTACGAGGTTGAAGTTAAGGCTAATACCCAGTGGAAGGACTACACTTATAAGTTCACTGTGAACGTACAGGAATAAACAACTTTGTGTTGATATTGATCCCTTAGCGTTGGTACCTGCGCCGTGATGGTGCGGGTACCATTTTTTTACTTTTTGTCAAGTTTTTGAGATTCTTTTTGTATTTTGAATCGTGGCAATATACCGACCGGGAAACCCACGCTTTCCTGAAAGGATTGTACATTGACGATGAATTCAAGGGCTCTTCTTCTACTTTCGCCATGCCTGGAAGGTCTACTACTATACCGTAAAAGTAAACGTTCAGTAAGGAACAATTTTTTGAGCGTTTAAAGCCACTTTTTACTTATTGTTGAGTTTTCAGAGCCTTTTAAACTTATTGTCAAGTTTTAAAGGCTCTTTTTCTTTTTTGAATCACGGCATTTGTAGAAATGGCACATGGCTGGGAAATCCGTGTGCTAACTTTGCACGTAGTTAACGACCAAATAATTAAGTATTTATTACTCCAAATGTCCACATAACCCATTATTTTAATCTTAATTATTATTAACCAATGAAAAAATTAATCCCTATTGCTTCGGCTGCTATCCTTGCAGCCACCATGAGCCTCTCATCCTGTATCCATGAGGCTCCCGAAATCAGTTATAGCGTGAGCTATAGCGCTGACTACACCGGCATTGTTCAAGCCATCAATAATGCTACGGTTTCCCTGTCGGAAAAGATGGACCTTCTGACTGCCTCCCTTAACAACCAGACGCTCACCATGTCCCAGAAAATGGACATCCTTGAGGCTGCTATCAAGAACGGCGTGACAACCATGAGCGAAGCCATTGCTGCATTGGGAGACAACATGGGTGCCAAGATGGACCTCATTAAGGCCGCCATCGAGAGCCAGACGCTTTCCGTCGAGGACAAGATGGACGCCCTCTCCTTGGCAGTAAATGATCTTCAGGCTTCTCTGGAAGACAAGATTGACGTCCTGGCCTCCGCCGTTTCCACCGGTTTGGTAGATTTGAAGACCGCCCTGGAGACCATCGCCGAGAAGGTAGATGACCAGACTGCCATGATTGAGGCCATGAATACCATGCTGGAAACCGCTCTGGAGAATATTGACGCCAGCATCCAGGACCAGACTGCTAAGATCGAGGCTATGTCGACCTCCATGAAGACCGCCATCGATGCCGTCACAGCCGCTGTGGTTGCCTTTGATGCTTCCGTCGATGCCATCGTGGAAGCCCAGACTACGGTTATCGAAACGGGTCTTGCCAATGTTGTCACCGCTGTGGGTGATGAGAAAGATGCGCTGGTGGAAGCCATCGGCACTACCCTGAAGGATGCCGTCGAGGCTAGCGCCGACGCCATCAAGGATGCCATTACCGACGGTCTGACCGATCCCACGACCGGTGTTACCGCCGCCATTGCCACCCAGCAGGCCGCCCTGGAAGCCGCCCTTGGCGCCATCGAGTCCGAGATTGACGAACAGACTACCCAGATTGACGCCATGACCGCCACGATGGCTACCTGGCTGGAATCCATCTATAATGGCATCACAGCCCAGGATGACCATCTCGTGGCTGCGATTGGTCTGGTAAAGGACGTCTTTGTGAATTATGTCTCCAAGTACGATGCTGAGAACATTTCGCTGAACAACTATCTGAATCAGATTGCCACCTATGTGAGCACAGCTAGCTCTACCATCAACGGTACGCTGGTCAACACCAACGCCGTGCTCAACCTGATCAACTCTACTGTGTCCGCGCTGGACACCCAAGTGACAGCGGCCATCGGTAGCAGCACCACGAAGATGGAGGCGGCCCTCGGACTTATCAAGAACGCCCTTGAGATCATGAATTCCAATTTGGGCGACAAGTTGACGACAACCAACACCAATATCGCCGCCATAGGGACCAATACAACTGCCATTAGTGGCTGGCTGTTCAATATCAATACGACGCTGAGTACTCTTTCCAGCATTTCTTCGACCCTGAGCAGCATCGAGGGTGACTTGAGTTCGACGGGCTCCATCAGTACGATCCTGGCAAGTATGGATAGCACGTTGGGGTACGTTAAAAACTCCCTTGAAGGTATTGACACCAAAACGGCCGATCTTGACGTCCTGGCCAATATCAAGGACAGTATTGATGCTATCATCACAAATCTGAGTACGCTGGTGGGAGATCCTGCCGCCCATGGCACTCTCCTTAAACTTCTGTACGATATATGGGTTGAGCTCGACTAGAAAATAATCCTTGCCGTATGAAAAAACTCATTAGCATACTTATATGTACCCTTGTCTGCGCAGTGGCCCTGGGACAGGAGGTGGAGGTGAAGGACTATGACGCCCTTCGCACCAACACCTGGTCCCTGTGGGCTGGCGGCGGGATAGGTACGGTCTGGGGAGGGGACCTGATGCCCAACATCAACCCCGGCTCCGGAACCCAGATCTCTCCCTTCCTGGAGACAGGAGTTCATTTCAACATTCGGCCATGGGTGCGCCTGGGCCTGGATTTTGGCTTCTCGAAGTTCAACAGCGAGCAGCGCTTTGATGCGGTGCAGCCAAACAACATCGCCTTCCGGGATTTGCAGATGCTTACCCACAACTTCAACCTGATGGCCGAGTTCAACCTGCTTGAGCTGTTCAAACGCAGTAACAAGCGGTGGAATCTCTATCTGGGAACCGGTTTAGGATACCGTTTTGGCGTGGGCCGTGACTATTCGGGTAACATCGGCGGCACCCATGTCCAGGAAGCGTCCTCCCTTCGCATCAACGAGTGGCTCAAGGCCGGCAGCACCAACGTTTCGGCCAAAGGTCCCTATATCCCAGTCCGTCTGAGCCTGGAATACGATATCGCCCCGCGCTTCTCCATAGGTGTTTTAGCGGGATATGACGGCGGTTTAAAAAAGGACTCCTATCTGCCCCAATCCCGCCTCTACGCAGGCGTGGTGCTCCGTGTGAACCTGGTTGGCAACAAACAGGGTTATTACACCCGTGCCCAGCAGCGAGACTATTTTAAGAGCCAGTACGAGAAGGCCGAGGCCGGCCGAAAGGAACGCGAGGCCCAAGTCTTTCAGCTCGAGGATGAGTTGATTGCTTCGCAGGCCAAAGTGTCCAAGCTGACTGGCGAGGTGGGTGCCGCTAAGGCTCAGATTTCCCAGCTGGAAAAGAAACTGGAGAATTCTGTGAAGGAACAGTCCATCCAGCGACTCATCAACGAGGCTGTCATTTACTTTGACGCGGGATCCGCAGAGATCTGTCCCAGAGTGGAGTTTGCCATTAAGCAGATTGCCATGTTCTTGAAGGACAATCCCGAGTACAAGCTGTATCTTACGGGTTCGGCCAGTAAGGAAGGCCCCACAAAGCGGAACCGGGAACTCTCCCGCGAGCGTGCACTGGCCGTCAAGAAGGCCCTGGTTGCCAACGGTATTTCCGAAGACCGTCTGGTAGAAACCTGGGTAGGTGACGAGGGCATGACCTTCGATCCTACCAGCCGCCGGGTTGTATTTGACCTTAGATAACTGGTATTCAGATCGTTTTCTTAGGACCGGACCCTTTTTAGGGCCCGGTCCTTTGTTTTGAGTAAAATAATATTTACCTTTATCCTTTCGCTTCTCCATGGAAAAGTTTGTATCAACCCTCAACGACATTGTCTGGAATCCGGGACTGGTAGGGCTGCTGCTGCTTGCGGGCCTGTACTTTACCGTGAGGACGCGTTTTGTGCAGGTTCGCCGTTTTGGCCTTATGCTGCGTGCACTCGTGAGCAAGAAAGGGGGAAACAACGGTATCTCCTCCTTTGAGGCGTTCTGCATTGCGCTTTCCAGCCGGGTGGGAACTGGCAATATCGTGGGCGTGGCAACGGCCATAGCCTTTGGCGGTCCCGGCGCCGTGTTCTGGATGTGGGTGGTGGCGTTTTTTGGCGCTTCTACTGCCTTTGTGGAATCCACCCTTTCCCAGCTTTACAAGTTCCCGCACAAGTCGGGTTACAGGGGCGGTCCTTTCAGTTTCATTGAAAAGGGCCTTGGAAAGCGTTGGTTGGCCGTCCTGTTTGCCGTCTTTACCATCATCTGCTGCGGCGTTTTCCTGGTAACCGTACAGGCCAACGGTGCTTCGGCCTCTCTTAAGAATGCTTTTCCCGTTCCGCCGCTTGCTACGGGCATTGGAATGGCCGTTCTTATGGCGATAGTGATTATTGGCGGCGTGCAGCGCGTGGCTCGCGTGGCATCGCTGGTAACACCCCTGATGGCGCTGGGCTACATTATCATGGCCCTGGTGGTGGTAGGGTCGCATATTCAGGATGTGCCGGCGGTCTTCGGCCTTATCTTCCGAAGTGCTTTCGGCCTTAATCCTGTGTGTGGCGGTATCATTGGCAGTACCATTGCAATGGGCGTGAAGCGGGGTATCTTCTCCAACGAAGCGGGGCAGGGAACCGGTGCCATTGCTTCGGCGGCGGCCGATGTGCCCCATCCGGCCCAGCAGGGCCTGGCGCAGGCTTTCTCCGTATATGTGGATACCCTGCTGGTGTGCACCGCTACGGCCCTGATGATCCTTACCTCCGGTACCTATAATATCCTGGATGGCCAGGGCGGCCTGCTGGTGGAGAACGCCCCCGAACTGGGCAACAACTACGCCGGCTATACGCAGAGCGCCGTTGATACGGTCTTCAAGGGTTTTGGCAGCGGGTTCGTTTCTGTTGCTATGGTGTTCTTTACCTTTAGCACCATTATGGCCTATTATTTCTACGCCGAGTCCAGCATTATGTTCCTGTTCCGGGACCGCAGGACGGTTGGCGAGAGGCTGTGCATCCGCGTCCTGCAGGTGGTGCTCCTATCGGCCATCATCTTTGGCGCGGTAAAAGAGGCCGACCTTGTGTGGATGCTGGGAGACATTGGCGTGGGCCTGATGGCCTGGGTGACGGTGATTTCCATTCTGATCCTCTGTCCCAAGGCCCTGGACGCCCTGAAGGATTACGAGCAGGGGTTGATAATCAAAAAATAATTCCTATCTTTGTGGTGACATATAGCTCGACGGCCTTACCGGTCGTCGGCTGTTTTTTTGACAAAACTAAAAACTGTATATTTCAATGGCAATTGAGATGATGACTCAGGCGGGTCTTGATAAGCTTAAGCAGGAACTCGCCGAAGCACTGGCCCAGCGGCCGGTGATTTCCGCAGCCATTGCGGAAGCCCGTGAGAAGGGAGACCTCTCCGAGAACGCAGAGTATGACGCTGCGCGCGATGCGCAGGGTTTGCTGGAGGTAAAGATTGCCCGTCTCAAGGAAAAGGTGGCCAACGCCCGCGTGATTGACGAGAGCAAGCTGTCGGCCGATACGGTTCAGCTCCTCTCCAAGGTCAAGGTACGCAACACCGCCAACAAGATGGTGATGAACTTCCAGATTGTACCCGAGAGCGAGGCAGACTTCTCCAAAGGTCTGCTGGCCGCCACCACGCCCATTGGCAAGGCCCTCATGGGTCACGGTAAAGGTGACACCGTTGAGGCCAAGGTGCCCAGCGGCGTTATGAAGTTTGAAATTCTGGAAATCTCCCTCTAGTATATTATGGCAACCATTTTCACCAAGATCGCCCAGGGAGAGATTCCCTCCTACAAGTGCGCAGAAAGTGAAGATTTCTACGCTTTCCTGGACATTTCTCCGCTGGCCAAGGGACACACGCTCGTGATCCCCAAGCACGTGGAAGACGACTATATCTTCCACCTGGACGCCAAGACCTACGAAGGCCTCTGGGCCTTTGCCCGCAAGGTGGCCGTGGCCCTCAAGGCCGCCGTGCCCTGCCAGCGCGTAGGCGTGGCCGTACTGGGTATGGAAGTGCCCCACACGCACATTCACCTGGTCCCGCTCCAGACCGAGGGAGACCTGGACTTCCGCAAGGCCAAGCTCAAGCTGGAGCCCGAAGAGATGAAAACCATTGCCAATAAAATTCTTTCTGAATATGAAAAGCTTTAAGCTGATGGCCGCCGCAGCCCTGGTGCTGCTTACCGCCGCCTGCGGAAAAAAAACCAAGATCGAAGGAACCCTCTTTGAAACGCCCAACAGCCAGGTGATTGTAAAGCTGCTGGATGTAAACCGTTTCCAGGTGCTGGATTCCGTAAAGACGGACGCCAAGGGACATTTCTCCTATTCGCTGGACATCAAGAAGGCCCAGCCGGAGTTTGTCTATCTCTTCTACGGAGACCGTCAGATTGCCTCCCTCCTTCTGCAGAAAGGAGACAAGGTAAAGGTGCAGACCGACACCCTGGGAGTCTACAGCGTAGACGGTTCCGAGGAATCCCTCAAACTCCAGAAGGTAGAGCAGGAGTACAACGCCTTCATCCGTGACATGGAGCGCATCATCGCCCGCGAACACGACCCTGAGGCTTCCCTGAGCCGCCGTTATGTGGCCTACTACAGAGACCGTATCACCTATGTGATGGGTAACACCAAGTCCCTCACCGTGGTTCCCGTGCTGTTCCAGCAGGTGAATCCTACTTTCCCGGTGTTTGGCCAGCCCACTGACGGCATCATGATGCAGGCCGTCTGCGATTCCCTTAAAACCGTGTATCCCGAGTCCCGCTATGTTAAGGCTCTGGAGAAGGAGGCCCAGCGCCGCATCAGCATCCTGGACGTGAGCTCCCGGATTCAGAATGCAGAGGAAATTGGCTATATCGATATCAACCTTCCCGGCATTGACGGCCAGAATGTCAAGCTCTCCGACAAGATGGGCAAGGTAACCATGGTCTATTTCTGGCAGGCTACGGCTCAGCAGAAGATGTTTAACCTGGATGCCCTTGTGCCCATTTACGAGCAGTATAACAAGAAGGGCTTCGAGGTGTATGCCGTATCCCTGGACAGCGACAAGGCTGCCTGGGCTTCGGCCATCCGCAACCAGAAGCTGCCCTGGGTGAACGTATGCGACACCCGCGGAGCCCAGTCTCCCTACGTGAGTTCTTACGGCATTGGCAGCCTGCCCATGGTGTGGTTTATTGTAGACGGTAGTGTGGACGGCGAGGCCAAGGTCCGCAACGCCAACGACATCCGCGATTACCTGCGTAAAAAGCTGTAATGGCCTGCATTCTCCTCATTGAGACATCTACTTCGGTCCTGTCCGTGGCATTAGCCGTTGACGGGACCGTTGTGGCAGAACGCATCTGCCGGGAGCCCCGCATGCAGGCTTCCCTTACCGCCCCGCTGGTAAAGGAAGTGCTGGACGAGGCCGGCTTCAAGGCCCCGGACTGTGATGCCATAGCCGTGAGCTCCGGCCCGGGTTCCTACACGGGACTCCGGGTGGGCGTCTCCACCGCCAAGGGCCTGGCCTTTGGCGCCGGAAAGCCCCTGATAGCCGTAGGAACGCTGGACGTTCTGGTTAGCGCTTGTCATTCTGAGCGAAGCGAAGAATCTCCCCTCTATATCGTCCCCATGATCGACGCTCGTCGCATGGAGGTGTATACCGCGGTTTACAGCGCAGAAGGGGAGCGGCTCACGGAGATAGAATCCCATATCATCGGCCCGGATTCCTTTGCCCCTTATCTTGAAAAGGGGACGGTGCTTTTTGTGGGGGACGGTGCCCTCAAGGGAAAGGACGTTATTAAGCATCCCAATGCCCGTTTCGAGGAGGCGTTCCCGCTGGCAAGGCACATGGCGCCCCGGGCCCGGAAGGCCTTCGAAGAGGGAAAATTTGAAAATCTGGCTTACTTTGAGCCTTTCTATTTGAAGGACTTCATACCTACCACGCCTAAGAAGCTATTGTAAGCAGCTGCTTGAGGTAGGGGAATACGAAATAGCCAAAGTCTTTGAGAGCTCCGTAGAGCAGGGATTCCTGCAATACGGGGCTTTTTACTAGGCCGAATTTGACGTTCACCGTGTCAAACATAATGATGAGAAGGCCGATGACCACGGCCGAAACGGCAATGCTGAAAACCAGTCCCAGCACCTTGTTGAGCCATCCCAAGGAGGCTTTTTCTACCGCTGCGGTAATGAGTTTGGCCACAAACATGACCACCAGCAGCACCAGTACCAGCACGGCGGCAAAGCCCAGGATGTTAAGGACGGTTTGGGAAACGGTGAGATATTGGGAAAGCCAATTGCAGGCAACGCCGGAGAACTTGAAGGCCAGATACACGCTTAACACAATGCCTACCAAGGTGATAGCTTGCTCCAGAAATCCCTTGGAAATGCCTCGGATGATGCCCGGAATAAAGAGAACAAGGATAACGATATCCAGCGTGTTCATGGCTTGCCTAAATCAGTAATTATTTTTAACTTTGTGAAATATTTTAGGATACAAAAATAGCAAAAAAATGACATTTAAAGAATATAAGGGGCTGGATTTGACCGAAAGTGGGAACAACGTCCTGCAGCGCTGGAAGCAGATGCACGCTTTTGAGCGCTCGCTGGAACTGCGTGAAGGAGCCCCTGCGTTCATTTTCTTCGAGGGCCCGCCCAGCGCTAACGGCATGCCCGGCATCCACCACGTGATGGCCCGTTCCATCAAGGATGCCATTTGCCGCTATAAAACACAGACCGGTTACAAGGTGAACCGTCGCGCCGGCTGGGATACCCACGGCCTCCCCGTAGAGCTGGGAGTGGAGAAGAAACTGGGCATCACCAAGGCCGATATCGGAACCAAGGTTTCCGTGGCAGAATACAACGCCACCTGCCGCAAGGAGGTGATGAAATATACCAAGGAGTGGGTCAACATGACCGAGCGTGTAGGTTACTGGGTAGATATGATGGACCCGTACATCACCTACGACAACCGCTACATCGAAACCCTCTGGTACCTCCTCAAGAAGATTTACAACAAGGGCCTGCTTTATAAGGGCTATACCATTCAGCCGTATTCTCCCACGGACGGTACGGGCCTGAGCTCCCACGAGCTCAACCAGCCCGGCTGCTATAAGGACGTAAGCGATACCACCGCCACCGTCCAGTTCGAGGTAATTAAGGACGGCGCATCCCAGCCGCTGTACGGCACTTACGTGTATCCGGTCTATTTCCTGGCCTGGACCACCACGCCCTGGACCCTTCCGTCCAATACCGCCCTGTGCGTAGGACCGGACATCGAGTACGTCCGCGTGCTTTCCCTCAACCCTTACACCGGCAATCCCGCCGTGTATGTGCTGGCCAAGGACCTGGTGGGCACCTGGTTCAATCCCAAGGGAGAAAACGTACCCCTGGAGAGTTACCAGAAGGGAGACAAGGTGGTTCCCTGGAAGCTCCTGGGCGGCAGCTGGAAAGGCTCCGAGCTTGTGGGCATCCGCTATCACCAGCTCATTCCCTGGTTCAAGCCGGACGGAGAAGCCTTCCGTGTTATCTCCGGAGACTATGTAACCACTTCCGAAGGTACGGGCATCGTACACATTGCCCCCACCTTCGGTGCAGACGATAAGCGTGTGGCCGCTGCCGCCGGCATCGGTGCCATCATGCCCATAGACAAGGACGGCAATCCCCAGGCCCAGGTGGACCGCCAGGGCCGCTTCTTCCGCCTGGAAGACATGGATCCCGCCTACGCCGCCACGGTAGACCCCTCTTACAAGGAATATTCGGGCCGATACGTAAAGGCCGGCTACAAGCAGTACTTCGAGCACGTAGAAGAAGAAGGCACCCTTGACATTGACCTTTGCGTGATGATGAAGGCCGATGGCAGAGCCTTCAAGGTGCTCAAGCACGTGCACAGCTATCCGCACAGCTGGAGAACGGACCTTCCCGTCCTCTACTATCCGCTGGACAGCTGGTTCATCAAGGCTTCGGCCGTAAAGGACGAGATGGTGAAGCTCAACCAGCAGATTGTCTGGAAGCCCGCCTCTACCGGTACCGGCCGCTTTGGCCAGTGGCTGGAGAACATCCAGGACTGGAACCTCAGCCGCAGCCGCTACTGGGGCACTCCGCTGCCCATCTGGCGCACGGAAGACGGCAAAGAAGAGATTTGCATCGGTTCCGTCAAGGAACTTTACGAAGAGATAGAAAAGGCCGTAGCCGCCGGCATCATGTCCTCCAATCCGCTCAAGGAGAAGGGCTTTGATCCGGAAGACATGAGCCTGGAGAACTACAACAAGATAGACCTCCACCGCCCTGTAGTGGACGAGATTTACCTCGTATCCCGCAGCGGCAAGAAGATGACCCGTGAAACGGACCTCATTGACGTGTGGTTCGATTCCGGAGCCATGCCGTACGCCCAGGAAGGCCTCCGCAACCTGGACAGCCCCGCCTTTGGCGCCACGGCAGACTTCATTGCAGAAGGTGTGGACCAGACCCGCGGTTGGTTCTATACCCTGCATGCCATCCACACCATGATTTCCGGAACGCCCGCTTTCAAACGCGTGATTTCCAACGGTCTGGTGCTGGACAAGAACGGCAACAAGATGAGCAAGCGCCTGGGCAATGCGGTAGACCCGTTCATGGCCCTGGATACGTACGGTGCAGACGCCCTGCGCTGGTACATGCTCACCAACGCCGAGCCTTGGGACAACCTCAAATTTGACGAAACCGGAGTAGCAGACGTACGCCGTAAATTCTTCGGCACGCTGTATAATACTTACGCCTTCTTTGCCCGCTACGCCAATATCGACGGCTGGCAGCCTTCGGCCGAAGGGAAGGCCTGCACGGAGCTGGACCGCTGGATCCTTTCCAAGCTCAACAGTGTGATCCGTGACGTCCTCGCTGCGTACGAAGACTACGACGTAAAGAGCGCCGGCCGTATCCTGGAGAACTTCGTCTGCGACGACGTCTCCAACTGGTACGTCCGTCTCAACCGCGCCCGTTTCTGGGCCGGAGAAATGACGGAAGACAAAAAGACAGCCTACAGCACCCTGTACACGGTGCTCAAGGACGTAGCCATCATGGCCGCCCCCATTGCTCCGTTCTATATGGATCAGCTGTACTGCGATTTGGTGCCCGTCGCCGAGTCCGTACACTTTGTCCTGATGCCTCAGCCCCAGCGGGAGCTGGTAGACACCGCCCTGGAAGAGAGAATGGCCCTGGCTCAGCTGGCTACCTCCCTCATCCTGGGTATCCGCAAGAAGGTGAACATCCCGGTAAGACAGCCCCTGCAGAAGGTGATGATCCCCGTGATCTCCGAGAAAGTGCGTACCGCACTGGATGCCGTCAAGGGCATCGTGCTCCCGGAAGTGAACGTGAAGGAGATGGAGTTTGTGGAAGACACCTCCGGCATTATGACCCTCCGTATCAAGCCCAACTTCAAGGTGCTGGGTAAGACGTACGGAGCCCGCATGAAAGAGATTGCCGCCGCTTTCGGCGCCCTGGAGCAGCCCGTGATTGCCGCCATCCAGAAGGCCGAGACGGAAGGTACCTCCTATACCCTCGCTCTCCCTGGAGGAGACGTAATCCTGAACCCCGGAGACTATGCCATTTCCTCGGAAGACGTGGAAGGCTGGCAGGTAGCCTCCGAAGGCTCGCTCA
>Ga0310696_10007483_pt1 | contig 12805 bp, 16 predicted proteins | sample AusTroGonzalo_MG_4_FD_203885 | JGI IMG/M metagenome (GOLD analysis project Ga0310696, IMG submission 203885) | Bovine rumen microbial communities from tropical cattle in Woodstock, Queensland, Australia - Gonzalo_02 (v2) (version 2) | ecosystem: Host-associated > Mammals > Digestive system >... | reverse complement strand
TCCGCAGTTTTCGCAGTCATAAAAAACACTTCAATTAGTTGCATTTAGTTGCATTTGGAGAGCTGCGGGCGGATCCTGCTCCGAGGTCGAACCATACCAAAACCATACAAAAACAGTATGCAAGGGGGCGGGGGTATGAGCTGCGGGGGAGTTTTTCCGACATTTTTCTATAAAAAAGACCTGCGAACAATGAGCGAACAGTGAAAAAACTGAATTTTCTGATACATAAAAAAGGGGAGTTTTGCGGACATAATTCCCAAAAAGGAATAACGGGGGCAAAATGGGGGAGTTTTGCGGCTATATATAAAAAGGGGAGAACGCCGAAAAAGTCAAGCCATTGGAGCAGGTACCAGAGCGGGGGGCGCTTCCCTATTCCGCATAAATGAACCCAAGAGAACCCAAGAGGAAGCCGTGAAAGAATAATGATTCTGCGGTTGAACTGTCGGGGAACTGTCGAGGGAGCACAACCTGCGGGAGCTGCTTCCAGATCTTGAGGAACTCCGAGGGAACTCCGAGAACGTAAACAAAAGTTATCTAATTGCAGGGGTATACCCCCCATACAGCACCCACAACCAGAGCGGGCGGGGATTGGAACGGGGTTATCATTTTCACGCGGGACCAAAATTTGAAACTTTCCCGAGGAAAATCCGAAAAAATTGAAAACCCTTTTTTAAAATTGAAAAAAAGGAATTTTCACGAGAAAAAACACAAAAAGGGTTAAAGGCGGTCAAAATTAAGCCCCCACGCTATCCAGATTAAGCGAGAACAGCGGGGACACCTGCGGGGAGTATAATTATATACCTGCTCCGAGAACGTCAAAAAACGCCGTTTAAATGCTTGTAAATGCATGAAAAAAATGAATTAAATGATACTATAAAAAGGGACTTCAATTATTCTGCGGGCAAGCTCTCCCCGCTCCCAGATCTCGAGGGGCAAAATGTAAACTTTGTGTGACGTGAAAAAAACTGCACAAACGAGCGATACAACCGAATATACACGAGTACGCGAATTCGTTACAGTACGAAAACGAACCCCCGCCCAGATTTTTTATTGATAATGTCAATGGACTTTGTAAAGGGGGTTGATGTAAGATAAAAATACACTTTTTTTACCGTGGGGGCGGTATTAATGTTCATTACAGCTTTAAAGCTGCTATGATAAATTTATAATAAGGGGCGAATGAAACCATGCACACACAAACAAGAACACAAGAACTATTGCAAGCCATTAATGGCACACAAGCCGAATTTGAAGCATTCATTGAAAGTATTCCGAATGATAAGGAATACCAAGAGTACAAAGCAGCTCACCCCGAGCCGGATCCGAAATGGAAAGCCATGACACGGGAACAGCAAAACGAGCATATAGTTGACTTAATAATGCAGCTTGCAGAGAGAGAAGCAGAACGGGAGCAGCAGGAACGACACAACGAGCTGCGGAGCCTGCTCCGTTTTCAGAATTTGCCCACGGGGGAAATATGGGACACAATTCGGGAGTATTGCCACCGCGAAAAGGACAAGCCCACATTTAAGGACGCGGAAAGCAACGAAATGATGTTATTACTCGATATGTTTGAATATGGCAAAATCTGCGGTATAAGACAAGAGAGAGCCCGCCGAAAGGGGGCACAAGTATGAACACATTGGAACCCGTAACAATGGCGGTACTTGATAAGCTTGAGGAATTCACGGGCAAGCCTATTGAAAAGGATCCCGATACCAGAGCGGCGATAATAGCCCGCGAGAATGCAGACCCAGAGACCAGAGCCCGCAAAGAACAGAAAATAAAATACCTGCTCAATTTATGGGAGCAATGGGGACTAATTAAGCTTGTAGACGAGGGGGAGCAGTTATGAAATACTGGCTATTATCTCCCGAGGAACAAGAGGAATTCAAGAGAACAGCCACGCGGGAGCAGGTAATTGACAATATATTGGAGCTATTAACGGAGTTAGGGAGAGTAACGGACAGAGCTCCCGAGAACTCATAATAAAACGGCGGTTGCTATCATGCAGCCGCTTTTTTATATTCGGAAAGTATTCAAGTTATGATGATTCGGCGGTAATGCCTTGAACACCTGCGGAGAGCTTCCAGAATGCACGAGAACAGCCCGCCGCCCTGCTCCCAGTGTAATTATATGCAAATAATGCAAGCCATAAAAAAGGGCGTTTAATGCAGATTTGCGGCAATGAGTGCGGGAATACTTTCCCAAGGTAAAAAAAAAGAGTTTTGAGAGGTATATAAAAAACGGAGTTTACGGAGTATATAAAAAAGCGAATTTTGCGACCCCTATAAAAAGAGCTGCGAACAGGCGAGGAACAGGCGAAATAAAAGTATTTTCCCACTATAAAAAAAGCAAATGGGCGGGAATAATGGACAGATATAAAAAAAGGGAATTTTGACACCCTTTTAGCCTAAAAGCAAAGCACCGTCAAAATGTGAGAGAATGTGAGAGCATTTTACAAAATTAAGTAAATAAGACTTGACAATAAATAAAATGTATGCTATACTATGTATACACACTTAATTATACACAATGAAATATACACAAGTTGCATATAACTGTAATTTGGTGCAACTTTGGGAACGGTAAATAGGCAAAAACGGGCACCCGTGAAATTTGGTTGTTTTTGTCCGCGTACCGTGTACACATACACATATACACAACCACAACGCAAAAGGAGTGAAACCGCATGAACACAAACACATACACATTGACAGGGGGACAGCTCTCCCCCACCTGCTCCGAGCTCCCCGCGGAATTGTTTTCACGTTGGACGGAATATATTGACGGGAGCGAGAGAACCAAAGCAACCTATACGGCAAATATAAAAAGGTTCTCGGAGTGGTTAGAGGTAAACGGGATCCGACACCCAGAGCGGGCGGACGTTCTCCGATACCGTGACGAACTGAAAGCCAAATACAAGCCCGCCACCGTACACGGGTATTTAGTTGCAGTAAAGTTATTTTTTCAGTGGTTAGAACAGGAAAAACTCTATCCAGACATTGCAAAACACATAAAGGGCGCGAAAGTAGACCCATACCACAAAAAGGACCCGCTTACAAGCCGCCAAGCTGCGAAAGTCCTTGACAGTTTAAACGAGAATACAGCCGCGGGACTGCGGGACTATGCAATTATTGCCTTAATGCTCACAACGGGACTAAGAACCCGCAGTATTATACTTGCAAATCTCGAGGACGTGAGGACACTCGGAGAGCAGACCGTTTTATATTACCAAGGTAAGGGACACGAGGAAAAAGCCGAATTTGTGAAGCTCTCGGAGCCCGTATTGAAAGCAATTCAGCGGTATTTGGAAGCCCGAGGGGGTTCACCTGCTCCGAATGAACCGCTATTTGCAAGCGCCGCCCACAGAAATACAGGGGAGCGCATGACAACCCGCAGTATATCACGTATAGTAAAAAACGCTCTGAAAGCTGCGGGACTTGAAAGCGAACGACTCACCGCCCACAGCTTGAGACATACCGCCGCAACCCTTGCAATGATAAACGGCGCGAGCTTGCAGGAAGTACAACAGCTATTAGGGCACAAGAATATTAATATCACTATGGTTTATTTGCACACGTTGGACCGCACAAGGAACACGAGCACGGACAGAGTAACCGCGGCAATTTTCGGATAAAGGGGGGATAATATGACAGTCTTAATTGTTTATGATACTCCCGAGGAAGCCGCCGCGGGGGTTCTACTCGGATATAACTCAATAAAGCTCTCGGAAAGAGGTCCGAGGATAAGCAGCGGGGGCATAATGAATAAAAGCGGAGTTGCAAAGAGCTATTTCCGTATTGATACCATACCGCAGCCCGCCAAAAAGAAAAAGCCCCAAATATGGGAGCATATATTGAAACTGATTTGAGCATACACACATACACATACACACACCACATTGAAAGGAAGTGCAGAAAATGCCCACATTAGAGGAACGCGTGACAGCTCTCGAGGAACGTTTACACAACTATACAACATGGGTTGTATTTTGGGACGGGAACAAATACACATATTCCAATATAGGCTATTGCAAAGCCTACGGAATTGACTATTTGCCCACAGAGTACCCGAGCGCCGCCCTTGCAAGACAAGCAGCGCGGGGAATGCACTAAACAAAAAAGCCGCCCCTGCGGGAACAGGGGCGACCATACTCACACCACACGCGAACGGGGCGCAAGTGAAACCATATATATTATAGCACCAACGCCCCGAAATGTCAATATTTCGGAGGTTTATTATTATGATTAAAGCCCTTTTTATATGCTTATATGGCATACTGGCAATTTATGGAGCAAACAAGTACATACAAGCCCGCAGAGCTGCGGGGAATGATTTATTAGACTATTCCCGAGCAGATCAATACATTGAAACGCTGAATAAAAAGCGACTCCGATTGAATTCCATAGAACAGCTATTGACGGATATTGAAGCGCACCCAGAGGGAGCAGGGGAACAGCCTATAATTATTCAGTGGTTTAATTCCATTGGAGAACAACAGAGCACACAAATATACATGAATGAAAGCCCCGCGGTCAATAAAGCCCTGCGGGAGCTCATAGCAGAGGAACGCCACACACTACGCTGCTCTCTCTCCCTTGACTTGCTTAATGTACCTTTACGGCGTAACGGAAACGTAACGAAAACGGCGCGGAAACTCCCGAATTTATTCAAGCGGGGGAGTGATTCCGAATGAATGACATTAAGTATTGCACCCGCTGCGGGGTTAAGATCTCGGACATAAACACGGCGGACTATTATTCCCATATCAGAATAAAATATTGTGATGTATGCAGGGAGAGAGCGAACCAAGAGCAGACCCTGCTCCGAGTCCACGCCCTGCGGAAACGCCGCCGCGAAAAAAACAAGCTGCTTGACACTCAATTGGAGCTGCTCAAAGAAGAAAACGCCCTGCTCCGTGATAGAATAATAGCGCTGCGGGAGCAGGTCAAGCAATGACTTTATTTATTTACTTGTATTTTTTCTTTGTGTATGTTATAATGAGGTTGTATAATACTGTATACACAACACGAAAGCAGGTGAAACCATGATAATTACAGTTATTAACCAGAAAGGCGGAACAGGTAAAACAACCACAGCCGCCGCTTTACTCTCCTATTACAACGAGCAGGGGGCGCGGGTTCTCGGAATTGATTTAGACCAACAATGCAATTTTACGCTTGCAATGGGCGCGGAAATGGGCGGAAAGTCAATACTGGGAGCCATAACGGGAGAAGCTTCCACCGCGGAAAGTATTCAGAACACCCCAAACGGTAATTTTATTGCAGGTTCTCCCGCCCTTGCAGTTGCAGACAGCATATTGAACCAGACGGGCAAGGAGTACAAGCTGCGGGAAGCCCTTGAACCTATTCGGGGGGAATATGATAGAATAATCATAGACAGCCCGCCCGCTCTCGGAGTGCTCTCTGTTAATGCCCTTGCAGCCGCAGACATTTGTATTATACCATGTCAAGCGGATTTATTCAGCGTACAGGGATTGAAGCAACTTGAAAGCACTATTGAAGCGGTCAAGAAGTATTGCAACCCCAATTTGAAAATTGCGGGGATCCTGCTCACACGTCACAACGGGCGGACGGTTCTCGGACGTGATATGCAGACGGTACTCGAACAGGAAGCCGCAGCCATTGGAACCAAGGTTTTTAAAACGGCGATTCGTGAAGCGGTATTGATTAAGGAAGCCGCAGCCATGCAGCAAGGACTTTTCACGCTATCGGGCGCCGCTGTTGATGATTACAGGGCATTTATTGAAGAATTCGAGAGAGGAACGAAATAAAATGAGTAAAGATTTTAAGAGCAACCCCGCATTGAATTTCTTGAACTCGGAGCAGGTCAAGGAACAGGGCACCCAGAGGGCGGAGAAAGCTCCCGAGGGTATGAGATTGAACCCCGAGTACATAGAGAAGTATATCGAGAAGCGCACAAAGCGAGTACAGATAATAATGCAGCCGTCACTCTATGACAAGGCGAAAGCCAAAGCAGAGAGCCGCGGAACTTCTTTTAATGACTATGTACATTCACTGATTGAAGCCGATAACAAGTAAAAAAACGCCGAATGCAGCCCACAGAGATTTATAAAACGATACTTTGTACACGGAAAACAATTCAGAGGGCGCACACGGACATATAAAAACCCGCTCCGGGGGCGTGAAACTCTCGGAGCACCTTTACAAGCTTAATGTTGTGTATACACACACCAACATACAGTTAAACACATTCAACATACCGCATACAGAGACACACAAAGGAGTGAAACGGCAATGAATAACGAAATTCAGAGGAATTCAAAGGGAGCCACACAGTTATTATATAATTTGGAGCAGCTCACGGACTCGGAGTTAATGGAAGCCGCTCCCCTGCTTGACTATGGGAGCGCTGCGGAGCTCTCCCGAGACATTAAGGAGCTGCGGGGATATGTGCGCGGACTCGAATTAGATCAATTCCCGCGGGAGCTTATAGGGTAAGGGGGAGCAGGTATGAAAACGGAACAATACGAGCGTATATTGAAAGCCCTTGAACGTACCGCAGAGCTATTGAAAGATGATGAAAGGGCAAGACGGGCGGGGCGCTTGCTTGTATACCCGAGTATTCAAGATTTGCAAACGGACGTGAACGAGCTGCGGGACGAATTCAAAAGGAACCGCTTATTTTTAATTGACATAGCGGACAGTTTGGACGGGATAAACATTGAACCGCTTCCAGAAATTGAACCCCTTGACTTTTCAGATCTTCCAGACCTTAACAACCTTGAACCCCTTGACTTTTCATTGGAGAGTGATTAGTTTTGTTTGCTCTATGTTACCACAAGGACCATAAAAAATTTATAGTTTGCTTGAAACGAACTGCACAATTGAACCCCGAGCGCTTCCAGATCCTTGACACATTTCCGAGGTATGCACAAGCAGAGCAAGCTCTGATTAAGAAGCGCCAAGAGGAACAGGAACAGCTCACAAATTTTATAAATCAGCTCACGGAATGAACTCGAGAGCAAGTCGAGAGAGGTCCGAAAAAAATAATTGAAGCGTGAGGGAAGCGTGAGAAAATTTATTTTTGTTGTCCGAGAACAACAGTTATAGGACAATAAAAAAACATGATTGATAGATTAACTATCATGCATTTGTACACACAAAGGCGTTGCTTGCTCTCCATGAAAAAATATTTTTTTCAGCTTGAATTTTATAAAAGGGGTTTGGGTTCTCCCTGCTCTCGGAGAGAGAAAACGGAGCAGGAAACGCTCCGAAAATGAAAGCAGCCGCAACTCTGTTTTGTATTCTCTTTTCAAAGGGAAGTCAAAACGGGTATTGCGTGACAGTACCCAAATTGACAAAGGGCGCATTTCTGTTTTGATATTCATGTCAAAATAGATATTGCGTGACAGTATCTATCTTGACAAACCACAGAAATTTTTTTATTTTCAATGCAGCCGTTCACATTTTCGGCGGAGCTGATTCCAGATTGAAAAAGAAAAAACGCACACGAAAATTTTATAAACCTGCTCCCGAGAGCAAAGAAAAGAGAGGTCAATTTTTATGAAATTCTCAAAGCAACTCGAACAGGAAACGCTCCCAAATGATGAATTGCAAAAATTCTATAAAAAGAATTCCGCGGCAATTCTGAAAGCGAAAAATGAAAAATTACGCGGGAGCTTGCAAGCGGTCAAGGAAAGAAATTTTTTCCGCTACCGTATCAAAAAGAACGATTGACACCCCAGAGAGAGCGGAGCGAATTCCGCACCGTTTACAATTCGGACATAGTTTGTTTACAGGATTTTTCATGCACGTACACAATGGTTAGTTGTACCCAATATCTGTTTTGTACGTTCAATGAATTGACATACAAAACGAGAAAGGGCAAAAATATTTAGCAATCAGTGTTCACAGAATAGCAACAATATTTTTGAAGCTCCACACCCAAGGGGGAACCCCTTGAACCCTTGCATTTTTTTCAGAGCGTTCTCTGATTTTTGAAAAAGTTTAGCGCCCGAGGAACGCCCGAGCCGCTAAAAAATTTCTGCGGACTCTCTCAAAAAATGAGAGCCGCCCACACTATCCAGAATGAACGAGAACGACACGGAAAGCCACGGGGGAATATAATTATACTCTGTAAAATGCACGGGCATTACAGAGCAATTGAAGCGGTTTTTATATTCTCCCTTGACATATTTTGAAGCAAGGGCGCACTTATATACCACAAAAAATTTGTGGTAAGTGCTTCCAGATCCTGCGGAGCTCCCCGAGGTCGAACCCAGAGCAACCCCGAAAGAAAATGAAGCGGCGGGGAAGCGGGGAACGATCTCGAGAGGATTCCGCGGGCAAGCTTCCACCGTTGGAACCTGCGGAGCTCACACCCAGAGCGAGAGCTGCGGAGCTCACTCGGAGCAGGTAATAAAAAAGCCGCTGCGAGAGCAACGACCACAGAAATATTTTACCGTTCAAAGGTACTATTTTTCGGCAATATCCACAATTCAACACAATTTTATCATATATGTCAATTTAGGTGTTAAAAACTCATTCATTTTTTAATTGTTTGGTCGTGAAAAGGTATTGAAAAAATAAACAATATATGATATTATATTAATGTAATGAAAAAAGTGGTAACTGCTTGCAACAATTACCACTCCATGAAGAACGTTTTACAATTGGTTGCGACCCCTTTTGTTTTCGTTCAAGCTGTTCATGTATATGAATACATGAATTCCGTTCATGAGTATTATAACATGTTAATAATAGTTAGTCAATTACTATTTATTATTATTTTATTGTTTTTATTTGTTTTCGTAAATAGTAAACAATCATGCAATTATAGTTTTGTACTGTTTTGTTAAGTTGTAAGAAGTTGCGAAACGTTCACAAGAATTTGTGAATTATAATACAGGAATATGAACGGTTCTTTTATGGAGTGATAGGCAAGCAGCGCCCACACTATGAAAGGACTGTTTTTTTATGTTATCAAATGAAGCTCTAAAGAAGCGCCGCGAATATCAGAGGGAATACCGAAAGAGGAACGCGGAGCGGGTAAAGGCATACAACAAGCAGTATTTTGAAGAATACCGCAAAAAGCACCCCGAGAAGTTAGCAGAGTATCAAAGACAATGGAGAGCCAAGAACCCCGAGAAAGTCAAGGAATACAACGCGAAATACTGGGAGAACATGGCAAACAAGGACATTGACACATTGAAGAATGCTATAAATGCCGAACCCGATTAATATAAAAGCAGGTGAAACCGAATGATTACAAAGATACTAAATCACCATGCCGCCGATACATTCAGCGGTAAAATAAAGCTATCAATTGACAGTAAAGCATATACAAGCAAGCCCACGGGCGGAGAAATTGGCGCTATTCGCAACAGATTAAGCGGGAAAGCCGCCGCCGCAGCCGTTGACATTCAGACCCTTGCAATAGAGCAGAACAACGGAAAGACCATACAGGGCGCTATCCTGCGGGACAAGCAGAACGAGAACGAACAGGGCAAACCAGTTGACAACAGCACGGACAACCGTTTTATTATGCAACAGCTCTTTTGTGTTGATATTGACAACGACACGGAGCTGCGGGACGAAAGCGGGAACGTGGTTAAGGATCCGAGCGGGCACACTATAAAAGTGAAAAGCTCACAAGCCATTGAAACGCCCGAGCAGATTCAAGAAATTGCCGCCGCTGCGGGGTTGACTCCCTGCTATATTGCGGAAAGCTTTTCAAGCGGTAAAACGGACGTAAACGGCGCTATTATACAAAAATATCATGTTGGTTTTGCAGCTGCGGAGCCCGTCAAGGACGTTAAGCAGAGCCGCCGAATATTATACAAGCTTATTGACGTTTTCCCGAATGCAGATGAAGCTTGCAAGGATCCCGCCCGCATTATATTCGGAACCGCTCAAAGCAAGCAGGTATTTTATAATTCTGCGGTCAATTCAATTGAAGCTCTTTTGAAATGCTCCCAAGCAGAGCCCGAGGAAGCTCAACCAGAGCAGCCGCAGCTCCCGAGCTCCGAACCTGCTCCGAGAGCAAAGCGCACCCAGAGCGCCGCACCGAAAGCAAAAAGCGGAGTTATGAGCGATTTTACAAGGGACTTGAAAGAAAATAAAACGGATCCCGATAGACTTCTCTTTATGATTAACCCGAACAATATCACTTTTGAGCAATGGCGGAGAGTCACGGGAGCCTATAAGCAGTTTGACGGGGGAACAATAGAGAACTGGGACACATGGAACCGCCAATACACGGGAAGCGACAACCGCAAATTGAAGCAGGATTTGAAGCAATACAAGGGGTTAGGCAAGGGAGTTGATAAAATGTCACTCCATGCTATTGCAGAGGAACAGAACCCCGAGGAATACAACAACTATATGAATGAGCTGATAAGCTTATACAAGAAGCCCGCCCGAGCTTCCAAGAAAAAGGAAGCGGGAGCAGCCGCTGCGGATCCTGCGGGAGCAACCCCTGCGGAGAGCCGCACCCAGAGCGCGGGGGACTTAATTCCGCTTGAATTACCATTTGAACGCCCTGCGGGGTACATTGATTTTATATTCAAGAACAGCCAAAACAAGCTTATACTAATACCGCAGTTATTAGCGGAAAACGTGAGAAAAACGTGTAAATACATATTCGTTAAGGGTTCAGACCCTGCGGAGCAGGTAAGGCGGTTTTGGTATGAACACGGAGTATATACGCCCATAGCAGACGAATTTATAAAAAATGTTCTGCGGTCACGTATACAACCTTTTGGTATTTCGTTATGTAAGAAAAGCTATATCGAGGAAGCATTTTATCAATTAACCATTGATAACGCTTTTCATGCTGATACTGAATTGAATGCAGATGAAAATATAATAAACTTCAAAAATGGTTTATTGCACCTTGACACCATGCAAATGACACCACACACCCCCGAATTTCTTTCTACTATTCAAATCCCCTGCGATTATAACCCGCAGCTCACACTCGAGAACGCTCCCATATTTGACCGTTTTATAACTCACCTTGCAAATGATGATAAGGACAGCAAACAGACATTACTCGAGTATATAGGCGCTGCTATATCCAACGTGAACGGCGCACACTTCAAAAAAGCCCTATTTCTAAAGGGCGCGGGCAATTGCGGAAAATCCCAGTATATTTTGTTGTTGTCCCGGTTGTTGTCGCTGCGGTACTTTGGAAGCGCGAGCCTTGAAAAGCTTGAAAGCAGATTCGGCAAATATGCCCTTTACAATAAAAGAGTTGTCGGGGATCCCGATATTAAATTTATGAAAATGGCGGAACTTGCAGCATTCAAGCAGATAACAGGCGGCGACCCGATAGACCTTGAAAGCAAGGGAAAAAACAGCTTCCCATACAGATATAAAGGACTGTTATTGTTTGGTTGTAACCAAGCTCCATTATTCGGCGGAGACCGCGGACAATGGGTATATGATAGAATGCTCTTTATAAACTGCGGGGATCCTATTCCAAAGGACAAGCAGGACCCGCTTATACTTGACAAGATGTATAATGAACGTGAAGCAATAGCCGCCGCTGCTATCACAGCATTGAAAACAGCTATTAAGAACCGTTATACATTCACAGAGAGCACGGAAAGTAAAAAGACCTTGACCGCATACAAGGCGGAAAATGACATAGTACAGGAATTTTTTATAAGCTGTTGCGTTATGAGGAAAGACTATAAATGCAACGACAATATTACACAACAAGCTCTATTCAATGCATTTTTGACGTGGGCGCGTAACTGTAATTATAGATCACTCCCGAGCTTGAGAGAATTCCGCCGCTCACTCTCTGAATTCGTGGGTATGGATATTAAGGATCTCGAGAGAAAGAGCAACGGCAAGAGATATTATATTTATACTCTCAATGAAGAAATGAAACGCGAATTAAACTTGTATGACTACACTCCGAACAATAACAGGGACAGAGAAATATATTGACACGAAAGCGGCTGAAATATGCCGCTTTTCGCTATTTATAGCCGTATAATGCCATTTTGAGCAAATGAGCAGCAGGGCAAAAACAGGGCAAAAAGGGCAAAATGAAAATGAAAATGCCCTAAAAATGCCCTGTTTTTTTTCCCTATTTATAGCCATTTGAAAGCGATTAGGGCAATTAGGGCATATTTTTTTAATTCCGCGCGCGTAAGAAAATATATATAAAACAGAAAATACAAAACACATATTGCAGGGAATGAAAAGAACAGAATATAAAAATACGTTTTCACGTGTAAAGAAATTTCTTTTTTATGCCCTTTTTGCCCTAAATGCCATTTTATGCCGATTTATAGCCAAGTAAAACAGGGCAAAATTGAAAAAACATTTTGCCCTAAATGCCCTAAATGCCCTGTTTTTATGTTCTTGAAAATGAGTGAAAATGCTAATAAATGCCGATATTACGGGAAAAGATAGGAAAACGGGACGAAATGACAAAAAAAAAATTCCGAGGTAAAAAAGCACCTGCGAATTAAAAAAACGAATTTATAGAGTCTATAAAAAGGGACTCAAAATTAATTATTGGAGTTTTTAGAGACATAAAAAAGGGATAACTTTACTTTCTTAACTCATAAAAAAGTGAATTTTTCCAGTCCTATAAAAAGAGACTCCTATAAAAAACCGAATTTTCCGACCCTATAAAAAAGGGATTCCGATAAATCCGACACACAAAATAAATTCCGCAGTTTTCGCAGTCATAAAAAACACTTCAATTAGTTGCATTTAGTTGCATTTGGAGAGCTGCGGGCGGATCCTGCTCCGAGGTCGAACCATACCAAAACCATACAAAAACAGTATGCAAGGGG
>Ga0310696_10007480_pt1 | contig 12808 bp, 11 predicted proteins | sample AusTroGonzalo_MG_4_FD_203885 | JGI IMG/M metagenome (GOLD analysis project Ga0310696, IMG submission 203885) | Bovine rumen microbial communities from tropical cattle in Woodstock, Queensland, Australia - Gonzalo_02 (v2) (version 2) | ecosystem: Host-associated > Mammals > Digestive system >... | reverse complement strand
GATGGCCTTCTCATGCTTCAAGTATTTCTCGTTGAAGATGTTGCGGCTGAAATCAGCTACCTCGGCATCAATCTTCCAATTCTTCTCGTTAGTGTTGAGTTTGTCTTGGATATATGCTAGCACAGCATTATAGACTTGATCTCCGATATGCATCCGTTCTATCATTTGATGGACGGCATCAGCGAGCGCTTCGTCTTGATCAATGTCGATACGTAGGTTAGCTGTTAGATTAAGCTCGCGTGCTAAGTCACGAATAATACTTTGGAAGAACGAATCGATGGTCTCAATGCGGAAATGGCTGTAATCGTGGAGAATCAGTGACAGGGCTACCTGACAGGTCTCTCGAATCGTTTTCTCTGTTTTCGTATGGTTGAAACGCTCCATCAGTACACGTAGGTAGTTGTCTGCATCATGATTGTTGGTAGCGATACCATTCAGCGTCTCAACGATACGGCTTTTCATTTCGTTGGTAGCTTTGTTCGTGAACGTCACAGCCAGAATATGTCGATAGTTCTCTGGATTCTGGATTAAAAGACTGATATACTCAACAGTCAACGTGAAAGTCTTTCCACTACCAGCCGATGCACGCCCTACTTTCAGTTTTCCGATGTTAGTCATGATTCAGGTTTAGATAATACAACAATTTATAGGGATTGAACAATCGTATACAAGGTCGGTTGCTACATAAATTCTTGCGGATGAGGGACATAAATGGGGTGCCGAATAATCTGATAAGCGGTGTCAATCCTCTTTGTTGCAGTTTATCGACTTTCTGCAACAGCGTGACCCCTTCAGCCAGTTCTGTCTTGAATCTATATAGTGTTTGTAGAGCCGTTTCTGTTTTTTCTACAAACGTCTCATTATCTTCTAACTCGTTATTCTGTAAAGGATTATTGATGTGGAAGACTTGAAATCCATGTGTCTCTAAATCCATTCCGAATTTGACATCTTCGTATCCATATTGACTGAAACGTTCATCCATCATGACAGTATCAGCGACTTTGCGGCTAATCATAAAACAGAATGAACGGAAATGCCACCCTGTAGGTCGGGCGTCAATCTTTTTCAAGAATGACTTTTCATAGCGTTTCTCGTAGTAATACCTCAACTGGAATTTTTGTTCAGGAATCTGCTCACTTTGAATCATGTTACCACAAACAACGTCGTGGGTTTGCCCTGCTTCAACAAAACGCTGAATAAAGAAATCGTTTACCACAATGCCGTCCTGATCCATAAACAGTAAACGCTCACCTTTGGCAATTTGGGCCAAGTAGTTCCTGATTCGACTCCTTCCGATGTTGTGTTCCTGTCGGACAAAGGTACAATGGCTGAGCGACAGAGCGGTCGATTGGACTGTTTGCCACACAGGATGATTCGACCCATCGTCGGCTACAATGATTTCATAATCCAATTGCTCTTTTTGCGCAAGTGTCTCACATTGTAGGTGCAAAGCAGTAAGCAAGTCACTACAATCATATTCAAAAGTCGGAATCAAAATTGACAACATCGCGTATCTTTTTTACTAAAATTATATGTTACGGCTACGAAGTTACTACTTTTTTTGAAAAGTAGAGAAGAAAAGTGTGAAAAAACACAAAAAAAGTTTGTTGCATAAAATAAATATATTAACTTTGCATCGAACTCAATAAGTATTAGGAGAGTGTTAGGTAATTAAAACGTTTTTTAACCCTTAAAACAAATTAAAGAAATGATTCACATTGGACAAGCAATTGAAGCCGAACTTAGAGAACAAGAGCGTACCGTTTCTTGGCTTTCTCGCCGTTTGGATTGCGACCGTACTAAAATCTATCAGATTTTCCACAAGCCTGCAATAAAGACTGACATGTTGATGAAGATAAGTCTCGTGTTAAACAAGAACTTCTTCAAGATGTTGGAGGAAGAATATAAGGCAGAACTGAAGGCAAAGAAATAAGCTTTCTTTGGAGCCCCAATAATAACCTACTGTTGTTCTGACGCATATGTTGAACAAGGTAGGTTTTTGTGTGTAAAAGAATTAAGAATATGCAACAGCCGCTGGCAGAACGAATGCGTCCTCAGACGCTCGACGATTATATTGGTCAGAATCACCTGGTGGGTGAGGGTGCCGTGATACGCCGTATGATTGAACAGAAGCGTGTTGCGTCGTTCATCCTATGGGGTCCTCCTGGAGTGGGTAAGACCACGTTGGCCAATATCATTGCCAAGACGCTCGAGGTTCCTTTCTTCACCCTGAGTGCTGTCACCAGTGGTGTGAAGGATGTGCGAGAGGTTATCGAGCGTGCTAAGTCGTCGCGTTTCTTTGGTATTGGCAATCCCATTCTCTTCATCGACGAAATCCACCGTTTCTCGAAGAGTCAGCAAGACTCTCTCTTGGGAGCTGTCGAACAGGGAGTGGTGACGCTGATTGGTGCTACGACTGAGAATCCTTCGTTCGAGGTCATTCGCCCATTATTGAGCCGCTGTCAGGTATATGTCCTGAATCCGCTCGACAAGGACGATTTGCTACGTCTGGTGGACGTGACCTTGCAGAAAGACGTTTTGTTGCGAGAGCGCAAGATTGAAGTTAAGGAGACGGATGCGTTGCTGCGTTATTCTGGCGGTGATGCTCGCAAACTGTTGAATATCCTGGAGCTGACTACTCAGGAGTCGGATGTCATCACTGATGAGTTGGTGACAAATTGCTTGCAGCAGAATCCGCTTGCCTACGATAAAGACGGTGAGATGCATTACGACCTCATATCCGCCTTCATCAAGAGTATTCGAGGTAGTAACCCCGATGCAGCTATCTATTATCTTGCTCGGATGATAGAAGGAGGAGAGCAACCTGAGTTTATTGCCCGCCGTCTAGTCATTTCTGCCAGTGAGGACATAGGGCTTGCCAATCCAAATGCCCTTCTTTTGGCCAATGCTGCTTTTGATGCAGTACATAAATTGGGTTGGCCAGAAGGTCGTATTCCGTTAGCAGAGGCGACTGTGTATTTGGCTACAAGCCAGAAGAGCAATTCGGCCTATATGGCGATCAATGATGCTTTGCGATATGTGGAGCAGTCGGGTAATCTGCCTGTACCGTTGCATTTGAGAAATGCACCCACTAAACTGATGGAACAGTTGGGCTATGGTAAGGATTATAAGTATGCCCATGATTACGAAGGCCATTTCGTCCGTCAGCAGTTTCTGCCCGACGAAGCTCAGGGGCATCAATTCTGGCATCCGCAGGAGAATCCGCAAGAAGCAAAACTTAAGGAGCGGATGGATGCTTTGTGGAAAGGAAAAGTTGAATAAGTAAAAGCAAAAAGAAGGTTAAAGTGATATATCCAGAGAATTTTGAGGCGAAGATAGGGTTCGATGTGATTCGAAAGATGTTGAAGGAGGCATGTCTGTGTCCCCAAGGAGAGGAACGTGTTGATGCGATGGCTTTCTCTTCACAATACGAGCAGATCCAGACAGCGTTGCTGCAGACGGCTGAGTTTGTGAAAGTGTTGCGTGAGGAGGAATTTCCTGATCAGCATTTCTTCGATGTACGTCCAGCTCTTCGTCGAATCAAGATTCCCAATACGTATTTGCTGGTTGAAGAGATGTTCGACCTTCAGCGTTCGCTGGATTCCATTGATCAGATTGTGAGGTTCTTTGCTCGCCGTATGGAGGGCGATGAACAGCCCGTTTATCCTGAACTTTCAGCCTTGACTCAAAACATCAAGACTTATCCGAATCTTGTCAGACGTATCAGTCAGATTTTGGATAAGTATGGAGAAGTAAAAGACTCGGCTACCGTCGAACTGATGCGTATCCGTCAGGAGAAGCAGCATACATCCAACAGCATCTCAGGAATGCTTCATCGTATTCTTCGCGAGGCGAAAGGAGAGGGTGTCGTTGAACGCGATGCGGCACCTACGATGCGCGACGGACGATTGGTCATCCCTGTGGCACCTGCGATGAAGCGCAAAATCAATGGTATTGTCCACGATGAATCCGACTCGGGCCGAACGGTTTATATTGAGCCTGCCGAGGTGGTCGAGGCGAACAACCGCATCCGTGAATTGGAAAGCGAGGAGCGTCGCGAGATTGTGCGCATCCTCATGGTTTTTTCCGATTCCGTCCGTCCCTCCGTCCTCGACATGATTCAGTCGTACGAGTTCCTGGGCGACATCGATTTCATCCGTGCGAAGGCCAAGTTGGCGATGCGCTTCAATGCGGTTTTGCCGAACATCGAGCCTCGTCAGCAACTCGATTTTGCAGAGGCCATTCATCCGTTGTTGCAGATTTCGTTGGCCAAACACGATCGCAAGGTCGTGCCCCTCAATATCCGTCTCGATAGCCGTCAGCGCATTCTGCTCATCTCTGGCCCCAACGCTGGCGGTAAGTCGGTTTGCCTGAAGACCGTTGGACTGTTGCAGTATATGCTCCAGTGCGGTATGCTCCTGCCTGTGACAGAGAGTTCCAATGTCGGTATCTTCCAGAACATCTTTATCGACATCGGCGACGAACAGAGTCTTGAGAACGACCTCTCGACCTATTCGTCGCATTTGCTCAACATGAAGATGATGATGAAGAATGCCAACTATGCCACGCTCATCCTCATTGACGAGTTTGGTGGAGGCACCGAGCCGCAGATTGGCGGCGCCATTGCTCAGGCAGTCCTGAAACGCTTCAATGACAAGAAGGCGTTCGGCGTCATCACGACCCACTACCAGAATCTCAAGGAGTTTGCACAGGACACTGCTGGCATCGTCAACGGTGCGATGCTCTACGACCGTCAGCAGATGCAGCCTCTCTTCCAGCTTCGCATCGGCAATCCGGGCAGTTCGTTCGCCGTCGAGATTGCCCGCAAGATAGGCATCCCCGAGGATGTCATCGCCGAGGCTTCCGAGTTGGTGGGCCAGAACTACATCTCTGCCGACAAATATCTGCAGGACATCTCGCGCGACAAACGCTATTGGGAGAACAAACGTCAGGAAATCCATCACAAGGAGAAGAAGCTCGAGTCGACCATCCAGCGCTATGAGGACGAGTTCGACCGCATCCATGCCCAGAAGCACGAAATCATTGCCAAGGCAAAGGCCGAGGCGCAGCAGTTGCTCGATAGTTCGAACGCCACGATCGAACGTACCATCCGCGATATCAAGGAAGCACAGGCCGAGCGTGAGCGTACGAAACAGGTGCGTGAGAAACTCAGTCGATTTAAAGAAAAGCTACAAGAGGACCCGCCCCCTGTGCCCCTCCCTGCGAGGGAGGGGAGAGGTCGCACCGCAGATGGTTCTCCTAAAAACAGCAAACATTCTACTCCCCTCCCTCGCAGGGAGGGGTTGGAGGTAGGTCTTTTTGTCAAGATGAAAGGTCAGTCCACCACGGGACGCATCCTCAAACTCAATGGACGTGAGGCGCTTGTGGCTTTCGGTACGATTCAGACCAATGTGAAACTTAACCGCCTCGAACCTGCTGAGGCTCCGAAGGCCGAGAACCGGACGGTGAACATCGTACGTTCGACCACCCAGGACCAGATACGTGAAACCACCCTCCGTTTCACAGGAGAAATCGATGTGCGTGGATTGCGGGGTGATGAATGTCTCCAGACCATCGGCCTTTTCATCGATGATGCCCTCGTGGCTAATGCCTCACGTGTTCGTATTCTTCATGGTACAGGAAATGGCATCCTTCGCCAGCTCATCCGTCAGTATCTCAACACCATTCCCGATGTTACCTCCTACCGCGACGAGAATCCCCAGTTCGGTGGCGCCGGTATTACGGTTGTTGACCTCCAATAGGGCGGTATACCCTGATGCCCAGCATCGAGGTTTGGCGTTGCCCATAGTCGTAGAAGGTTGTTGGGTCAAGAATCACCTTCATATTGATAGATGAGGCGTGCATGAGGTGGAGTTTCCCTTTCTGCCAAACTGCAATTCCTACATGGCTGGTGTCAAGACCAGCCTTCTTTGTAATCAGCGATACGATGTCGCCGGTATGGATGCATGACAGCTCCTGCTCTGAGCGGTTTAGCAATGCTTTGGGGATATATCGGTATGTTTTTCCGTTGCTCGCCTTCTCCTGTGCCGCAATCACCTTTACGAACTGTGGATTGGCTTTGAGGTGTTTGTAGGCGGTAGGGTGGGTCGTCATGTAGTTGATGTTGAGCCGCTGGGTCGCCGTGAAGGGAAAATTCCCGGTATCTACAGCCTTCACTAGTTCCATCTTTTCATTGTCCTCTCCCCACCAAGTGAAATAATGCAAGCGTGAGGTATAGTCCGTCAATTTGCCGCCTCGATAACGGATGTCTCGCAGTTGGTTGCAGAACGATTTAAAAGAACTGCTCTTTGATTGATAACACAGATAGAGTGCTAACACGTTCTCCACGAAAGTGGTGCAGTCCAGTTCGCGCGTATTTATAATAAGGTGTTCACGTTCGCCCTCCTCCAGCGTATGCCCGACATACGGCACACCCAAGAACTGCTTCCCGAAATACAGCATCGCATTCTCTGGACGCTCTGTCTGTGCCTTCCTTAGCATCTCCTCAATGCGGATGCTATCGGCAGCTGTGTACTCCACTGTTTGGGCGATTCCAATCAGCGCCCAGCACCATATTAATAAACAATTGATAAGTTTCATATATCATTAAATTCTCCCCTTAGAGGGGGAGATGGCCAAAGGGCAGAGGGGGTCTTTATTTATACAATATCTCACTCAATGTATGTCTTCCTACAAACCTACTTTGGTCCACATCACCACGAATGCCATTGATGCGTCCCTTGCTCGAATACTGCCAAATCACATAATCTTCGCCATTGATTAGTTCCGGCTGTTCATCCGTGTTGTACATCGCAATCATGAACAGATAGGGTTTGTAGAAGTCATATTCGGCGAAGTATTTGTTGTAGAAGTTGCGACCTGTATAGATGACGGGACGCCTTCCGTATTCTTCTGTCACCAGTTTCAGAAACTCCTGCAGGCGACTATGGAGGGTTGACATCGATACACCGCCTGTCACTTCCACATCGATAAGTGGCAACAGGTCTTGTTTCTGTTTATCAATGATACGTTTGAAGATGGCAAACTGTCCTGCAGCCGATACACCCGGGCGGAAGAAGTGATAGCTACCGGCTTTGATACCGTTCCGGCGAGCCTCCGCGAGGTTGTACTCGTATGTGTCATCCACCATGTAGTTCGATTCCGTCGCCTTGATGTATACATATCCCACCTCCTTGCTCTTCGCTACCGCGCGCCAATCAATGCGTCCCTGATAGTGGCTCACATCGATACCATGCAGATGGTCGCCTTCCCCACCAAGCAATCCAATTACCGGTTGCTTCCGTTTATGCGGCTCCGAGTCGGGGATTGCCTTGAACGTGCTTGCAGGCGCATCTGGTTCAGGTGCACCAACTAACGTCACCTCACCCTTCTTCACCTTCTTCTTTTTGATGGCGAAAGTGGGGGAGGCAATGCAAAGCGTCAGCAATATGATAAGTATTCGGTATAGCTTCATGTTTATGTCTCATTCTACTCTCCCCATATAGGGGGAGCGGGGAGGGGGTCTTCATCATCTTTTCTTCACTGGATCACAAGTCAGTCCGACACCTAGCTTCTTGAATATCTTGCGGTCTACCTCCGAAAGCATCACGGTGCAATGAGCCTGACAGCCACGCAGTTGTGGCAGACTCTCGAGGGCCATGCGGCAGTTCTCGTCGTGGGGACTGAGTACCGACAAGGCTACGAGCACCTCATCGGTATGCAGACGTGGATTGTTTCCCCCGAGATACTCTGTCTTTGTCTTCTGAATCGGCTCAATCAGGTCTTGCGGAATCAGCTTTAGGGTATGGTCGATGCCAGCCAGGTGTTTCGTGGCATTGAGAATCAAGGCCGCACTCGGACCTAACAGCGGACTCTCTTCTGCTGTGATGATGGTACCGTCGGCCAGTTCGATGGCAGCACATGCTTTGCCTAACGATTGCTCCTTACGCTCCTTTGCCGCTACGGTGGTCTTACGGTAGGCGCTGTTGATGTTCGCCTGCTTGAAGAGGAGGGCGATCTTGCTTACCTCGCTGTCATTACCTTCGCCGTTTGCCAAGTGGTTCAAGGCCGTGTAGTAGCGACGGATGATTTCGTTCTTCGAAGCATCCTGACAAACCTCATCGTCTGAGATGCAGAATCCCACCATGTTCACACCCATATCCGTCGGCGACTTGTATGGGTTCTGTCCGTAAATGCCTTCGAACAAAGCATCCAATACTGGGAATATCTCAATATCGCGGTTATAGTTGATAGCAATCTTGCCGTATGCCTCGTAGTGGAACGGGTCGATCATGTTCACGTCGTTCAGGTCTGCCGTAGCAGCTTCGTAGGCGATGTTCACAGGATGCTTCAGCGGCAGGTTCCACACAGGGAACGTCTCAAATTTCGCATAACCCGCTTCGATGCCACGTTGGTGCTCCTGATACAACTGACTCAGACACACCGCCATCTTACCGCTACCAGGACCTGGAGCCGTCACGATGACCAACGGACGCGTTGTCTCCACATAGTCGTTACGGCCGAAACCTTCGTCAGAGTCAATCAGCGACACATTCGATGGGTAGCCCTCGATCGTGTAGTGGAAGTACGAACGGATGCCCATTCTCGTCAGTTTGTGGCTAAATGCATCAGCCGACCCCTGGCCGTTATAGTGAGTGATGACCACACTACTCACCAGGAATCCACGCTTCTGGAACTCCTCGCGCAGGCGCAGCACATCCATGTCGTATGTGATACCCAAGTCGCCACGCACCTTCTGTTTCTCGATGTCTACCGCACTAATGACAATCACGATTTCAGCGCTGTCACTCAGCTGCTGCAACATCTTCAGTTTACTGTCCGGTTGGAATCCAGGCAGCACGCGGCTCGCATGGTGGTCGTCGAACAACTTACCACCCAATTCCAAGTACAGTTTGTTACCAAACTGAGCAATGCGCTCCTTGATATGTTCCGATTGAATTTTAACGTATTTCTCGTTATCAAATCCGTATTTCATCTTTGTTTTCCTTTCCTAATTATGCGTTATGAATACGGGTTACAAAGTTAGTAAAAATAGTTTAGAATTTAGCGGTTAGTTGTTAGTTTTTTGTAAAAAACAACTTTTTTTCACTCTTCACTCTTCACTTTTACTTTTATTTACTATCTTTGCATAGTAAATAAGAAAAAACGAATCGATTGTATGAGCACAACTTGGGATTTAGGACAGAATGGTGAGGAACTCGCAGCCGACTATCTTATGAAGCAGGGCTATCGCATCCTCCATCGCAACTGGAACCTTCACAAGGGGTGTGAGTTGGACATTGTGGCAACTAAGGACAACCAGCTCCACTTTATCGAGGTGAAGACTCGCAGTCGAGTCAGCGACGTCTATGGTCGTCCCGAGCAAGCCATCAACGATGCCAAGCTCCGCAATATTGTGCGAGCTATCTATCGTTATCAGAATATTTACCACCTCGACATGGATATGCATATCGATGCTATCGGCGTAGTCTATCATTCCGAACAGGACTACACCATCAACTTCATGCCCGATATTGCCTACATGCCGTTCAACCCTTCCGGTAGGGCATATGGTTATGGGCACAAGAAAAAGGGACGGGGTGGATGGTATTAACGGATCGTGAAGGGCAATCGACTATAGCTGCTCAGCATGGACGAGTCGCCCTTTTTCTATCACAAGTGTACGGAGCCACTGCGTGTGGGGTAGTTCTTGAGTGAGGGGATAATGGTTCTCAAGGACATCATCTACGATTTCCACCACATGATTGGTGAATCGCTCTCCATCGATGATTACTTTACTTGCGGCTAAACGCATTTTTTCACTTCTTTTTTCTTCGGCTTGGACCGATAGAGTTTGGTGTACGTACGGCTGGTGCTGTACGTATTTGTGTGCTTGGCTTTTCGTCGATGCTCAGTTCACGCAGGTCGTCTGGTGAGAGTCGCTTGCTATGAACTTTAGGCCGTGGAATGCCACCTGTAGTGTCGATAGAGATGGAGTCAAGGCGGATGGAGTCTTCGCCTGCAATATTGAGAGAGTCACCATCGGCTGCTGAGTTAGCGATGCTGGTGGTGTGGTATCGATAGAGCATGATGTCACGTACGATGCCAAGAGCACGAAGGTTGTTGTAGTCGCCTTGGAAGAGGAAATAGCCAGAGAGGTAGTCCACTTCTTTCATGTCGGAGGGGTTCAGCTCCAAGTCTAGGCGTACTGGGAAGTTCGACGAGCGGACATTGCTGATGACCTTTCCGTCTTTAAAATGGACTGCGAGACATGCTGTGACGTTGTTGTCGCGGTTGTTCTGGTCTTCACGGATGAAGTCGACATCGAGTGCCAGACGGAAGCGGTCGTTCAGATGGAACGAAGTGTCGGCATGGATGACGAAGGTCTCTTTGTTGAGATATGGATTGTTGCGCAGCACCATCATGCGACGTCCCGACCAGATGTCAGCGGTGTCACCTCCGAGGGTGAAGGAGGCACGGATTTCGTTACTTCCGCTTTGGAGTTGGAGTTCGGCATCAAAGTCTTCGAGTTTGCGCTGCACGTGTTCATAGATGTCACGTATTTCGTCGGTATGGCGGTTGTAGTAGACGAGCGAGGAGTCGAATTGTGCCTCGGTGATGCCGTGTTTCTCGAATACTGCGTCGACATAGAGGTACGACTGATAACGTTCCTCGAACGGCAGACTGGATGCCATGTATTGTGCAATGTGGTAGTCGTAGAGCACATCTTCCATCTTGCCCTTTGACAATAGGCCGTCGGGCTTGTCTTCGCAGGAAAGCAACATGAAGAGGAAGGCAAAAAGACCCCCTCTAACTCCCACTCTAAGGGGAGAACATAGATGGAATCGCTGATGTGTCCTATTCTTTATTCGCATTCTGAAGATACTAAGTTATCGCTTTGCTCTATGGTTTCTGTTGACTCCTCCTTCTCTTCAGGGAGGGTTGGGGTAGCCTTCCCATTCAGACATCTACTCAAGGTCTTCCGATAGAAGAGGATGAGGATGACGACACCCACGCTGATGTTGGCATCGGCAAAGTTGAACACAGGGCTGAAGAAGATGCAATGTTCATAGGCGTTGGGGATGAGGGGAATGTCGTTCAACCATGTCCAGCCGGGCATGTCCCACTCGATGAGCGGGAAGTAGAACATATCGACTACTCGGCCTTCGAGCACACTTCCGTAGCCTTCGCCCCAAGGTACGAGCTGCGCGATGTCGACGTGGGTTGACTGGGTGAAGATTTCCCCGTAGAAGATGCAGTCGATGATGTTGCCGATGGCACCTGCTATAATCATCGATAGGCACACGATGAAGCCCGTTTGGAACTGTCGTCGGGTGAGCCGCAGGATGTACCACATGAGGAATCCGACGGTGATGATGCGGAACGTGGTGAGCAGCAGTTTGCTACCTATCGACATACCGAATGCCATGCCGTTGTTTTCGACAAAGGCAATCTGAAACCAGCTGGTGATGGGGATGTGCTGTCCCAACGTCATGTTGGTTTTCACCTCGACTTTGATGATTTGGTCGATGATGAGTACTAACACGATGATGGCGATGCTGATGATAACTTGCTTCTTGTTCACGCTTTAGTTACTTTTATCTTTGCCTTGAAGTCGTCGAAACTGATGAGCTCGCCGTCGTTGTCAGCGATGTCGATGCTGTTGGCGAGTACCTGTGATGCGATGTTCTGCTTGAAGCCTGCGAGTACGTCGCGCACTTCGGGCGTGTCGGAAATCTGGACGGTGATGCGGTCTGTGATTTCGAAGCCTGATGACTTGCGGATGTTCTGTATCTGCTTGATAATCTTACGGGCATTACCTTCGACCTTCAGTTCTGGAGTGACGGTGATGTCGAGGGCGACGGTCACGGTGCCTTCGTTGGCTACACTCCATCCTGGGATGTCCTGTGACATGATGTCGACATCGGCGAGTTCGATGAGGGCTGGTTCGCCTGCTGCATCGAGGGTGATCTGTCCCTTCGATTCCAGTTCGGCTATCTGTGCCTGACTCATGCCGTTCACGGCATCGGCTACGGCTTTCATCATCTTACCGAATTTCTTACCCATGACGCGGAAGTTACATTTCACGCTCTTCACCAGTTTGGCTCCGTCCATGAGTTGCAATTCCTTCACGTTCACTTCCTTGGTGATGATGTCCTTCATGCGCTCGATGCGACCGCTGAACAATGGGTCGGTATCGGGGATGGCGATGGCCTGGAGTGCTTGGATTACAGGAATCTTCACCTTCTTGCGGATGGACAGACCCATCGAGGTGACATCCATTGCTGCCTGCATGGCTTCGTTGAGTTCGCTGTCGATATATGCCTCTGTGTAGGTTGGGAACTTGGCAAGGTGTACGCTTGTTGATGTGTCCTTACCTGTCACGGCGTTGAGGTCGCGGAACAACTGGTCGGCATAGAACGGTGAGATAGGTGCGATGAGACGGCTGAGGGTATCGAGACAGGTGTAGAGTGTCTGATAGGCGCTCAGTTTGTCGGCTGTCATCTCGCCTGCCCAGAAACGTGGTTTGTTCAGACGGATGTACCAGTTCGATAGGAAGTCGATGACGAATCGCTGGATGAGTCGTCCGGCTGGTGTCGGGTCGAAGTCGTCGAGGTAGGTCTGAACGTTCTTCACGAGGTCGTTCAACTCGCTGAGCAACCAGCGGTCGAAGTCAGGACGGTCTGCGTATGCGATGTCGGCTTCCTTGTATTCGAAACCGTCGACATTGGCATACATGGTGAAGAAGGCGTAGGCCTGCTGCAGTTTGATGAAGAACGAACTGGTCACTTCCTTCACGCCCTCGGGG
>Ga0310696_10007479_pt1 | contig 12808 bp, 9 predicted proteins | sample AusTroGonzalo_MG_4_FD_203885 | JGI IMG/M metagenome (GOLD analysis project Ga0310696, IMG submission 203885) | Bovine rumen microbial communities from tropical cattle in Woodstock, Queensland, Australia - Gonzalo_02 (v2) (version 2) | ecosystem: Host-associated > Mammals > Digestive system >... | reverse complement strand
CCGGTAGCGCGCTTGCGTGCGTCGAGACCGGTCATCGGCACCATTGACGGCGGCGCGTCCCCCGAAGCGGGGCGAGCCGCCGTCAATCGCACCAATTCCCGCTCGAACCGGTCGTGTTTGCGCTTGCGCAAACACAAAACTCGCGCCATCCGAAAAAGAAATCCGACCGAAAAGCCGGGCGCGAGTTAGCCGGTAGCGCGCTTGCGCGCGTCGAGACCGGTCATCGGCACCATAGAGAGCCGCGTCCCCATCCGGGGCGCGGCTCTCTATCGCACCGTAGCCCTTGCTCGAACCTGTCGCGTTAACGAAACGCCGGACGGCAGGATTGCCGTCCGGCGTTCTTTTATCATCCGTACGTTTTGATGATCTCCTCGGCGACCTTGAGGCGGGGAACGCAGCGGTCCATCGCCTGTTTTTCTATGTAGCGGTGGGCGTTCGGCTCGGTCATTTTGAGTTCGCTGATGAGCAGCCATTTCGCGCGGTTGACCAGCCGTATCTCGTTCATCTTTTCCTCGATCGAGAGGGTCTTTTTCTGGTTTTTGCGCAGCCCCTCGCGCGCGCTGATCAGCCAGTCGACGGCGATCGAAAAAACCGGGCGAGAGATCGGTTTCTGAAGGAGAAAGACGCCGTGTTCGGCAAGTTTCTCGTAGGCGAGGTCGTACTGTTCGGTCTTTGAAAGAAAGAGGACGACGGCGTTCGAGTCGGTCGCGGCGTCGATCGAGAAACGGATGCCGACGTCCTCCCCGACGGGGGAGTTGACGACGATGAAGTCAAAGTCGCGTTCGGAAAGGGCGCGTTTGGCGACGCTGACGCCCGAGACCGTCTGCACCGGCGAAAAGGTGGGGACGGAAAAATAGTCCGACAGCGCGGCGTTGAACTTTTCGGACGTCGAGACGACGAGAACGCTGTAGACCCGTTCTTTGAAATCCAAGTTCCGTCCCTCCTTTCGCTCGATTTAATCGGGGTGGAGATTATTTGCAGTAGATGGCGAGGATCTCGGCGGGCAGGCACTCCCCGATCCATTCGTCGGCTTTTGCCTCCGCTTTCGCTTTTGCGAGCGTGTCGGGCAGTTTCCGCAATCCCGCCGTCGTTTTTTCGTCGGCTTGGTAGAGATTGCAGTCGACGGGAGCAGGCAGAGCAAGTCCGTTTTTGATTCCGTAGAGCGCGGCACGGATCAGGAGGGCAAAGGCGATATAGGGGTTCGCCGCCGGGTCGGGGGAACGGAGTTCGGCGCGGCGATACTCCTTCTCCGCCGCGGGGATCCGCACGAGCTGCGAGCGGTTCTCGCGCGACCAGGAGACGAAGCGCGGGGCTTTCATTTGTCCGAGCCGCTTGTAGGACTCCTCGATCGAGTTGAAAAAGACGGTCGAAGGGACGGTTTTTTCAAGCACGCCGGCGATCATCTTTTCCAGCGTTTTTACGTCGTCCGGTTTTACCGACCAGTTGACGTGGAAGCCGTTTCCGGGCTCTTCACCGAGGGGTTTCGGGGAAAAATCGGCGCAAAGCCCGTTCCGGCGCGCCACCGTTCGCACAACGGTCTGAAAAGTCATCACGTTATCGGCGGCGGAAAGGGCGTCGGTGTAGCGGAAGTCGATCTCGTTCTGCCCGGGTCCCTCTTCGTGGTGCGAACTCTCGGGACGGATCCCCATCTGTTCGAGGGTCAGGCAGATCTCGCGGCGTACGTTTTCGCCCTTATCCTCGGGCGCGATATCCATATATCCCGCGTGGTCGTAGGGGATCTTCGTCGGATCGTTTTTCTCGTCGAGTTCAAAAAGATAGAACTCCTGCTCGGCGCCGAAATAAAAGGTATAACCCGCCGCTTTCGCGTCCTCGACCGCTCTTTTCAGCAGCGTCCGGGTGTCGCAGGGGAACGGCGAGCCGTCGGGATAGGAGATCGAGCAGAACATCCGCACGACCTTTCCGTGTTCGGGGCGCCAGGGAAGCCAGGTCAGCGTAGCGGGATCGGGATGCAGAAAGAGGTCCGAATGCGCCTCGTCGCCGAATCCGGCGATGGCGGACGCGTCGAAGGCGATCCCGTACTCAAAGGCGCGCGGCAGTTCCTCCGGCATGATCGAGATGTTCTTCTGCTTTCCGAAGACGTCCGAAAAAGCGAGACGGATGAACTTGACGTCCTCTTCCGCCACGTATTGCAGGACCTCGTCTTTTGAGTAATTCATAACGACCTCCCTGTATCTCATATCTCAATTTGCAACGTAAAGACGTTTGTACGGATTGCTGCTGTCGGGGGTGACGACGGTGAAAGGCGAATCCATCACCATCGCTTCGTCGGCGCCGAAACGGGCGCAGTACTCCTTCACGTATCCGCGGATCTCGGCAAGATCCTCTTCCGACGCGCGTCTTGCCGTTACCTGATCCGGAAACGCGATCCCGTCGCCGTCCGAGCGCAGGATCATTTTGCCCCCGTGCATTCCGGTGCAGGGAAAGTTGCCGACGATCCGCCGACCGGAGTTTGAAAGACCGAGCACGACGATCACGCCGCCCGCCTGGTATTCTCCGAGAAAACTCCCGGCGCAGCCGCCGACGACCACCACCGGGATCTTCTCCCGGTACGCTTTCATATGGATCCCGGCGCGATAGCCGGCGTCTCCCTTGACGAAGATCCGTCCGCCCCGCATGGCGTAGCCCGCGGCGTCGCCGACGTTGCCGCGGATCACGATCTCGCCCGCGTTCATCGTGTCTCCGACCGCGTCCTGCGCGTTGCCGTTTACCGTGATCGTTCCCCCGTTGAGGTAGGCGCCGAGCGCGTTGCCGGGAACGCCGTCGATTCTGACCGAGACGTCGGACATCCCGGCGCAGATGAACCGCTGCCCGAGGCAGCCGGTCAGTTCGACCTTTCCTTCGGCGTTTCTGATCGCGTCGTTGACGGCGCGAAAATCGAGATCGTTTGCATCAATCAACATATTATACCACACTCCCGAACTTTTTTCTACGGGTTTCCCGTGAAAAGATCAAATTGGAAGCAACTTTTTTCGTCAGATCGAAATCGACCGAACCGAGGGGGATCTTTTCCCGGATCAGCGACGTGTAGATCCCGGCGCGCTCGGTCTCTCCGATCAGGATAAAGCCGCGCAGAAAACCGTCTTTGACGAAGAAACGTTTGACGCCGCCGTCGGTCTTTTCTTCGTTCATTTCGCCGTCGTAAGCGCCGGCGGTCATCAGATGTAGTCCGAAGAAGCCGATCGCGTTCATCGGGATCGCGTCGGTTTGCGCCGCGTCGCCCCCCGCCATATTGATCCCCGCCGTCCGTCCCTGCAGATACGCGTTCGGAAGGATGGCGATCACGCGGTTTTGCCCGATCGAGGCGTCAAACCCCTCGGCACAGTCGCCCGCGGCGTAGACCCCCGGGACGGTCGTCCGCATCTTCTCGTCCACCACGATCCCCCGGTTGACGTTGCCCCCCGCGCCCTTCACGAGGTCGGTATTCGCACGGACGCCGACGGCGAGAACGAGCAGATCGAAGGGAACTTTCTTTCCGCTTTTCATCGTCGCTTCGTTTTCGTCGAAGCGCGCGACGGTATCGCCGAGCAGGAAGGAGAGTCCGTTTCCCTCCAGATGCTTCTGCACGACGGCGGCGCATTCGGCGTCGAGGATGCTCGACAGCACGCGGTCGGCAAGGTCGCAGACCGTGATCGATCCGACCCGCCGTGCGATCCCCTCGGCGCACTTCAGCCCGATCAGCCCCGCCCCGACGATCAGGACGCGCGCGTTCTGCGTCAGCGCCGTTTCAAGCGCGAGCGCGTCGTCGAGCGTCATAAAGCCGAATTTGTTTTTGACTTTTTCAAGCCCCTCGAACGGTGGAACGAAGGGGCGCGAGCCGGTCGCGACGCAGAGCTCGTCGTAGGGAAGGACGCTTCCGTCGTCAAGCGCGACGGTTTTCGCCGACGAATCGAGCGCGACGGCGCGTCTTCCGTAGAGGGTACGGCATCCGTTCTTCTCGCAGAAGTCGTCGGGACGGTATTTCATCCTTTCAAGATCGGTCTTTCCTTCCAGATAGTAGGAGATCAGGGGGCGGCTGTAGACCGCGTGTTTTTCCTCCGAAACGACGGTGATCTCTCCCGTTACGTCGATCGAACGGATCCCCTCGACCGTCCCGACGGCGGCGGTGCCGTTCCCGATCACGAGATAGCGCTTCATTCTTCGTCCCCCCTTTCCTCATAGACGATCGCCCGGTTCGGACATCCCGTTACGCACGCCGGCGCGCCGCAGGCGTTTTCGAGACACAGTTCGCATTTCTGCATCGTCCCGTTCTCGCCCGGCGCGAGCGCCCCGTAGGGACAGACGAGCACGCAGGTCAGACACCCGACGCACTTGGTACGGTCGATCTTTACCACCCCGTCCTTTTTGCTGATCGCTCCCGCGATGCAGCTTTTTACGCAGAGAGGGTCGCTGCAATGCCGGCAGGAGACGGCAAAGGTGATCTTGTCGTCCCCTTCGACGTGGATGCGGGGAAAGATCTTTTTGTCCTTCAATGCGAACGCCATATCTTTGAGTCCCGAATTGGCGAAGGCGCAGTTGTATTCGCAGAGATGGCAGCCGAGACACCATTCTTCGTTGACGTAAACTCGTTTCATCTTTTTATTCTCCCGCGTGACTGATCCCGAGGATCGACAGTTCCTTTTCGTTCAGTCCGACGCCGCGAAGCATCAGACGGTTGCCGCGCAGCGCCTCGATCGAGTTGATGCCCATACCGCCCATCATCTCCATGATCTCGTGCCGCCACGCCGTCATCAGGTTGACGAGGCGTTCCGAGCCGATATCGGGATTCAGGCGCTTGACGAGGTCGGGGCGCTGGGTCGCGATGCCCCAGTTGCACTTGCCCGACTGGCAGGTGCGGCAGAGGTGACAGCCGAGGGCGAGCAGGGCGGCGGTCGCGATATAGCAGGCGTCGGCGCCGAGCGCGACGGCTTTCACCACGTCGGCGGCGCTCCGGATCGATCCCCCGACGACCAGCGAGACGTTGTTGCGGATCCCCTCGTCGCGCAGGCGCTGATCGACCGCGGCGAGCGCCAGTTCGATCGGGATGCCCACGTTGTCGCGGATGCGCGTCGGCGCGGCGCCCGTTCCGCCGCGGAAACCGTCGATCGCAATGATATCGGCGCCGCTGCGGGCGATCCCACTGGCGATCGCGGCAACGTTGTGAACGGCGGCGACCTTGACGATCACCGGTTTTTTGTACTGCGTCGCTTCTTTGAGCGAAAAGACGAGCTGCCGCAGATCCTCGATCGAATAGATGTCGTGATGCGGGGCGGGGGAAATGGCGTCGGACCCCTCGGGGATCATCCGGGTGCGCGAGACGTCTCCGACGATCTTCGCGCCGGGCAGGTGACCCCCGATGCCGGGTTTCGCGCCCTGTCCCATCTTGATCTCGATCGCCGCTCCGGCGCTGAGATAGTCCTCGTGAACGCCGAAGCGCCCCGACGCGACCTGCACGACGGTGTGCGCGCCGTATTGATAGAAATCCTCGTGAAGTCCGCCCTCCCCCGTGTTGTAGAGGATGCCGAGTTCGGTCGCCGCGCGGGCGAGCGACGCGTGGGCGTTGTAACTGATCGAGCCGTAACTCATCGCCGAGAACATGACCGGCATCGCAAGTTCGATCTGCGGCGGAAGCGCGCAGTCGATCTTTCCGTCTGCCGTCCGCGTTACCGTCTCGGGCTTTTTGCCGAGGAAGACCTTCGTCTCCATCGGTTCGCGGAGCGGGTCGATCGGGGGATTGGTCACCTGGGAGGCGTTGATGAGTATCTTGTCCCAATAGACCGGGAGCGGCTTCGGATTGCCCATCGAGGAGAGCAGAACGCCGCCGCTGTTCGCCTGTTTGTAGACCTCCCGGATCGTGTCGTTCTGCCAGTTCGCGTTTTCGCGGAGCGTGCAGTCGCTTTTCACGATCTTCAGCGCCCGGGTGGGGCAGATCGAAACGCAGCGCTGGCAGTTGACGCATTTCGTTTCGTCGCTTGTCATCACGCCGCGCTCGGCGCTGAAAAGATGCACCTCGTTCGCGCATTGACGTTCGCAGGCGCGGCAGGCGATGCAGCGGTCCGGATTCCGGATCACTTCAAACTCGGGATAGATGAACTCGACGCCCATTTCAGTACGCTCCTTCCTTAACGGTTACGACGACCGGCTCGCCGCCGGCGGGCGAGAAGATTTTTTCGGCGGCGGGTTCCATTGCCCGGATCGCCGCTTCTTCGCTCGCGATATAGACCCGATCGTCCTTTTCTCCCACGACCATCGACCGCAGTTTCAGCCGATCGTTCAGCGCCATCAGCCCGCCGGTGTATCCGAGCACGATCGAGAAGGGTCCCGTTACGAGCAGACTCGGGAAGACGGTGCGCAGGTACTGCAGTTTCTTTTTTTCGTATTCGTCGGTCTTGTTTTCGATCGTGCTCCAGAAAGGAGCGGCGATCACGTTCGCGGCTTCGGAGAGGGTGAGCCCCTGACGGCGCACCAAATAATCCAATATATAGGTAATCACTTCCGTATCGGTCTGCAAGGTGCATTTGTAGCCGAACATCTCAATGAAACGGCGATTGGCGTCGTAGGAAGAGATCTCTCCGTTGTGCACGATCGAATAGTCGAGAAGGGCGAAGGGATGCGCCCCGCCCCACCAACCGGGGGTGTTGGTCGGGTACCTGCCGTGCGCCGTCCAGGAGTATCCCTCGTACTCGCCAAGCCGATAGAAGGTTCCGACGTCCTCGGGGAATCCGACCGCCTTGAAGGTCCCCATATTCTTGCCGCTTGAGAAGACGTAGGCGCCCTTGAGTTCGGTGTTGATCTTCATCACCGTACGCGCGACGAACTCCTTTTCGTCGAGTTGCAGATCGGCGAGAACCGATTGCAGGGGCGTGACGAAATAGCGCCAGATCAGTGGTTCGTCCGTGATTTCGGGGATCTTTTTCGTGGGAATGACCTCGCCCTTCACGATCTCGTAATGCTCTTTCAGCATCGTCTCGCAGCTTTTACGCGTGTCGCGACAGTCGAAAAAGAGGTGAAAAGCGTAGAGGTCGCGGTATTCGGGATAGATCCCGTAGCCGGCGAACCCGCCCCCGAGTCCGTTCGAGCGGTCGTGCATCGGCTTCATCGCGCCGACGATCGCCTCGCCCGTCATTCGTTTGCCTTCCCGCGAGATGACCGCCGCGATCGCGCACCCCGAGGGGATCCTGATACTGCCTTCCCGTTCCATAATGCGTTCCTTTCAGAAAAAAAGAAAAGGCGCCGTTTTTGCGTAGGACAAGTCGAACGCAAAAATGAACGCCTTTGCTCATTTTTCTGCATTATAGCACACGAGTTCCGTCTTGTCAAGTGCCGGACGGGATCGAAAAAGGTTTTTTTGAAAAAATGCGAAAAAGGGGTTGACAAACGGCGGCGACGGGTGTATAATGCGACTTGTTAAAGGCAATGGCGTCTTTGAGCGAGGGGCTCAAAGGCGCGATTTTCTTTATTTCACAAGTTCATATTACGGAAGGCAACGGCGTCTTCTATGTGACGAACATAGAAGGCGCCGCTGTCGGTTTTCAGAGGAGGAAGAAACAATGAAAACAGTATCGGAAACCTTCGGCAGCATGGTATTTGACGACCGGGTGATGCGGGCGACCCTGTCCGCGAAAGTGTACGCGTCTCTCAAAAAGACGATCGACGAGGGCGAGGCGCTCGACGCCGGCGTCGCCAACGCCGTCGCGCAGGCGATGAAGGATTGGGCGGTCGAACGCGGCGCCACGCACTTCACGCATTGGTTCCAACCGCTGACCGGGATCACCGCCGAGAAGCACGACAGTTTCATTTCCCCCTCCCCCGACGGCGGCGTGATCATGGAGTTTTCGGGCAAGGAACTGATCAAGGGCGAACCCGACGCCTCCAGTTTTCCGTCCGGCGGTCTTCGCGCCACGTTTGAAGCGCGGGGATATACGGCGTGGGATCCCACATCCTACGCGTTTATTAAAGGAAAGACCCTTTGCATCCCGACGGCGTTCTGCTCCTACGGCGGACACGCGCTCGATAAGAAGACGCCCTTGCTCCGCTCGATGGAGGCGCTGAACCGGCAGGCGCTCCGCATCCTGCGCCTCTTCGGCAACGACACGGCGAAGTGCGTGCGGAGTTCGGTCGGACCCGAACAGGAATACTTCCTTATTTCCAAGGAGATGTACGACGCCCGTCCCGATCTGCGCTTCACGGGGCGCACCCTCTTCGGCGCGAAACCGCCGAAAGGGCAGGAGATGGACGATCACTACTTCGGCGCGATCAAACCGAAGGTCGCCGAGTTCATGGAGGATCTGAACGAGGAACTCTGGAAACTCGGTATCATGGCGAAGACCGAGCATAACGAGGTCGCCCCGGCGCAGCACGAGTTGGCGCCGATCTACACCACGACCAACGTGGCGACCGACCACAACCAGCTGACGATGGAGATCATGCAGAAGGTCGCCTCCAAGCACGGTCTGGTCTGCCTGCTCCACGAAAAACCCTTTGCCGGGGTCAACGGCAGCGGCAAGCACAACAACTGGTCGATCGCGACAAGCGACGGACAGAACCTGCTCTCTCCGGGCGAAACGCCCTATGAGAACGCGCAGTTTTTGCTCTTCCTCTGCGCCGTCATCAAGGCGGTCGACGACTACCAGGATCTGCTTCGCATCTCGGTCGCGACGGCGGGCAACGACCACCGTCTCGGCGCAAACGAGGCGCCCCCGGCGGTCATCTCGATGTTTTTGGGCGACGAACTCTCGGCGGTGCTCGACGCGATCGAAAACGACGCGCCGTATAAGGGCGCCGAGAAGACCCAGATGAAACTCGGCGTGCACGTTCTGCCCAAGTTCAACCGCGACACCACCGACCGCAACCGGACGTCTCCCTTCGCCTTTACCGGCAACAAGTTCGAGTTCCGGATGCTTGGCTCGTCGAACAGCATCGCCTGCGCGAACATTATGCTGAACTCCGCCGTCGCCGAGAGTCTGAAGATCTACGCCGACAAACTGGAAGGCGCGAAGAACTTCGAGGCGGCGCTCCACGATCTGATCAAAGAGACGATCAAGGCGCACAAGCGCATCATCTTCAACGGCAACGGCTACGACGACGCGTGGATCAAAGAAGCAACCGAGGTGCGGGGGCTGAAGAACTACCGTACTACCCCCGACTGTATGCCGCACCTGCTCGACAAGAAGAACGTCGATATGCTGACCGGGCACAAGGTTTTCACCGTCGAGGAACTGAGATCCCGCTGTGAGATCATGCTCGAAAACTACTGCAAGTCGGTCACGATCGAGGCGAATACCATGATCGATATGGCGAAGACCGCGATCGCCCCGGCGGTCGAGCGCTTCACCGCCGATCTGGCGAAGAACGCCGCCGCGAAGAAGGCGGTCGTTCCGACCCTCGCCTGCGCCTACGAGACCGAACTGATCGGAAAACTGTCGGTTCTGACCGACCGGATCTACGAGGCGGTCGGGGAATTGCAGAGCGCGGTGATCGCCCTGCACGACGCGGACGGCGTGATCGCCGAATCCGAAGCGATCCGCGACGACGTGCTCAATCGGATGTGCGCGCTCCGGCTCGCCTGCGACGAAGCCGAGACCCTGACCGAAAAGAAATACTGGCCCTACCCCACCTATGCCGACATACTGTTCAGCGTGAGATAATAAGGAGATTTTTCCCATGACGCCCCAAGAGATTCTGACTCTCGTCAAAGAAACCGCGACAAAAGAAGTTTTCGGCGTTTGGTTTTTGATCGGAGCCGCCCTCGTCTTCTTTATGCAGGCGGGGTTCGCAATGGTCGAGACCGGATTCACTCGCGCCAAAAACGCCGGGAATATCATTATGAAGAACCTGATGGACTTCTGCATCGGGACGGTGGTCTTCGTCCTCCTCGGCTTCAGCCTGATGATGGCGGAGGACTACGTTCTCGGGTTCATCGGCGTTCCGAATCTGAAGATCCTGACCGACTTCGGCGGTTTCCTCCGCGACGGGAACGCCCCCTCGTTCGTCTTTAACCTCGTGTTCTGCGCGACGGCGGCGACGATCGTCTCGGGCTCGATGGCGGAGCGGACGAAGTTCCTCTCCTACTGCATTTATTCCGGCGTGATCTCGCTCTTCGTCTATCCGATCGAGGCGGGATGGGTCTGGAACGAGGCGGGGTGGCTCGTGAAACTCGGTTTCCACGATTTCGCCGGCTCCGCCGCGATCCATTCGGTCGGCGGAACCGCCGCCCTGATCGGCGCGATCATGGTCGGCCCCCGGCTCGGTAAATACGTCAAGGACGGGGCGGGGAAGGTAACGAAGGTCAACGCCATTCCCGGTCACGCCGTAACGCTCGGCGCGCTCGGCTGCTTCATCCTCTGGTTCGGTTGGTACGGCTTCAACGGCGCGGCGGCGTGGGACGGCGATTCGCTCGCTTCGATCTTCGTCACGACGACGGTCGCGCCCGCCGTGGCGACCTGCGTCACGATGATCTTCACTTGGATCAAGAACGGAAAACCTGACGTTTCAATGTGCTTAAACGCTTCGCTTGCGGGACTGGTCGGGATCACGGCGGGCTGCGACGCGCTCGACGCGGTCGGCGCGACGGTCGTCGGGATCGTCTCGGGATTCCTCGTCGTTTTCGTCGTCGAGTTCCTTGACCTGAAACTGCATATCGACGATCCGGTCGGCGCCGTCGGCGTACATTTCGCAAACGGGATCTGGGGAACGATCGCCGTCGGTCTCCTTGCCAACCCCGACGCTCCCGCGGGGCTCAAAGGGCTGTTCTATACCGGCAGCTTCCGTCTGCTCGGCGTGCAATGCCTCGGGATCGTCGCGATCCTCGCCTGGACCGCGGTTCTGATGACCCTGACCTTCTTCATCATCAAAAAGACGGTCGGACTGCGCGTCTCGCAGGAAGAGGAGATCAAGGGACTCGATAAGACCGAGCACGGTCTCCCCTCGGCGTACGCCGATTTCGTTCCCGCCGTCGAGGGGCTCGATTACGGGTTCGCGGGTGCCGTCGCCGTGACGGGAGATACCCCCGCGGCAGAGGCGATCCCCGTGAAAAAAGTGCCGACCTTCGACGACGGTTCGCCGAAGTTCACCAAGATCGAGATCATCTGCCGGGAACCCCGCTTCGAGGCGTTGAAGAACGCGATGATGGAGATCGGTATTACCGGTATGACCGTCTCGCACGTCCTCGGCTGCGGGGCGCAGAAGGGACAGCCCGAATACTACCGCGGCGTCCCGGTCGAAGCCACCCTTCTGCCCAAAATACAAGTGGATATCGTCGTGAGCAAAGTGCCGGTCCGGACGGTGATCGAGACGGCGAAGAAGGTGCTTTACACCGGGCATATCGGCGACGGCAAGATCTTCGTTTACGACGTTGAAAACGTAGTGAAAGTCCGTACGGGCGAGGAAGGATACGACGCCCTGCAGGACGTGGAGTAAAGTATGTGTTCGATATTCGGTTATTGCGGCCCCGTCGCGGATCAAACCGCGTTTGAAGGGGCGTTTCAAAGAACCAAATCCCGCGGACCCGACGACAGCCGCGTGATCGAAGCGGGGAAGGGACTTCTCGCCTTCCACCGTCTCGCGATCATGGGGCTGACGCCGGAAGGGATGCAGCCGTTCACTCTGAACGGCTGCGCCGCCGTGTGCAACGGCGAGCTTTATTCTTTTACGCGCGAGCGCGCGCGGCTGATCGCGAAAGGATATACTTTCAAAAGCGACAGCGACTGCGAGATCCTGCTCCCGATGTATTTCGAGTACGGGGTCGACCTGTTCGCGAAACTCGACGCCGAGTTTGCCTGCGTGATCTACGACGGACGGAACGGGGAATGGATCGCCGCCCGCGACCCGATCGGGATCCGCCCGCTCTACTACGGCTACGACGGAAACGGCACGATCCTCTTTGCGAGCGAGGCGAAGAACCTCGTCGGTCTCTCGAAAAAGATCCTGCCGTTCCCGCCGGGTCACTATTACAAGGGCGGGCGCTTCGTCCGCTACGCCGATCCCGCCGGGGTTGACGAAATCTGTCACGACGATCTCGAAACGGCGTGCCGGAAGATCCGGGAGAAACTGATCGCCGGGGTCGAGAAACGGATGGTCGCCGACGCCAAGGTCGGGTTCCTGCTCTCGGGCGGGCTCGATTCCTCGCTCGTCTGCGCGATCGCGCAAAAACTGTCCGACCGACCGATAAAGACTTTCGCGATCGGAATGGACAAAGACGCGATCGACCTCAAATACGCGCGGCAGGTCGCCGACTTCATCGGTTCGGAGCATACCGAGGTCTATATGACGAAGGACGAGGTGCTCGCCGCGCTCGAAACGGTAATCGAACTGCTCGGCACCTTCGACATCACGACGGTCCGCGCCAGTATGGGAATGTATCTCGTTTGCAAAGCGATCCACGAGACGACCGACGTCCGGGTGCTGCTTACCGGCGAGATCTCGGACGAACTCTTCGGCTACAAGTACACCGATTTCGCCCCCGACGCCGCCGCGTTCCAGAGCGAAGCCGAAAAGCGGATCCGGGAACTCCACGCCTACGACGTTCTGCGCGCCGACCGCTGCATTTCGGTCAACTCGCTCGAGGCGCGGGTGCCGTTCGGGGATCTCGAGTTCGTCCGCTACGTGATGGCGCTTGATCCGGAGATGAAAATGAACCGGTACGGAAAAGGGAAGTATCTGCTCCGGCACGCCTTCGAGGGGCTCGGGTATCTGCCCGACGGCATTCTCTGGCGGGAGAAGGCGGCGTTCTCCGACGCGGTCGGGCATTCGATGGTCGACGACCTGAAGGAGTACGCCGAAACCCTCTACACCGACGAGGAATACGAAGCCC
>Ga0310696_10007478_pt1 | contig 12809 bp, 13 predicted proteins | sample AusTroGonzalo_MG_4_FD_203885 | JGI IMG/M metagenome (GOLD analysis project Ga0310696, IMG submission 203885) | Bovine rumen microbial communities from tropical cattle in Woodstock, Queensland, Australia - Gonzalo_02 (v2) (version 2) | ecosystem: Host-associated > Mammals > Digestive system >... | reverse complement strand
TTATGGCATTTAGAAAAGTTAGACCACATAAAAAAGTTTGTATCTTCTGCAAGAACAAATCTAAATTCATTGACTACAAAGATGTCGAACTCTTAAAGACAATGATTACCCCAAACGGTAAGATTTCTACCAGAAGAGCTACAGGTACATGCGCTAAGCACCAAAGAGAATTAGCCAAAGCTATCAAAAACGCTAGATTCATGGCTCTTCTCCCATACGTTGCTGACTAATTAAAACGCAAACAAAATAAGCCGTCCAAAATGGGCGGCTTTTTTGTGCATAATAAATAACTAATTTTTACTTAAACAGTGTTTCACATATTATTGTTGTATCGTTAATAATATCAAGGTAGGTATTATTAATATGGGTCTACTATTGGTTGAGTTTCCACGTTTTTCCATAACTCAACTAACGGTATGTATATTATTTATTCTTCTTATTTTAAAGTTTTAAGCGAAGGAGGTAGTGGATATGGATTTACTCAAAATCGGTTCATTCATTGCGGAAAAAAGAAAAGAAAAGAAGCTCACACAGCTTCAATTAGCAGAACTTCTACATGTTACCGATCGTGCGGTATCTAAATGGGAATGTGGCCGTTCTATGCCAGATTCATCTATCATGTTAGAACTCTGTGATGCGCTTGGAATTAGTGTTAACGAATTGTTAACAGGGGAGGAATTAAATATGGAAAACTATAATAAACAAGCAGAATTAAACTTAATTCAAATTACAAAAGAAAAAGAAGAAGCAGATAAAAGACTACTTCACGCTGAAATTGTGATTGGCGTTACCGCCACATTTATCTTCTTAGCATTAGTGTTTACTTCAATATTCACATTTAAGTACGCTAACTTACCATTATGGGCGATGATTGTTATGCTAGTAGTAGCGGCTGTCATCTTCTTTGGTGGATGTTTCTTTGCTTTAAGAATTGAACAAAAAGCTGGTTATTATGAATGTAAAGAATGTGGTCATAGATATGTCCCATCATATAAGGCTGTCATGATGGCGCCTCATATGGGTAGAAGTAGATATATGACATGCCCACACTGTGGCAAAAAGTCATATCACAAAAAAGTGATTAGCAAATAATTAAAAACACAGAATAGGTCATCCGTTTGGATGACTTTTTATTTAATACTTAATATTAATAATCTATAATTTAAGAAAGATGGATAAATTCAATTTATTACAAATAACTACGCTTAAAGCGGCTACCTTTTATTTAGACAATACAATGACAGTCAGACAAGCTTTTGAAAAGTTTGCGTATCACAAGTTCACTGTTGTGCCTGTTTTAGATGAAAAAGGCCACTATGTTACTTCTTTATCAGAAGGTGATATTTTAAGATTCATCCATGCGAATGGTGGATTTAATCTCGCTTTAGCGGAGAAAACAAACATTCTAGAAATTGAAAGATATCGTCCTTATAACGCCGTCTCTGTTGATGCGACCTTAGATGAACTCTACGCATTAGCGTTATCTCAAAACTTCATCCCGGTCGTTGATGATAGAGAAGTATTTATTGGCATCGTCAAAAGAAGAGATGTCTTTATCTATTTAAAGAAACAAATAGATGGAATTGGTTAATAAAGGAGATTAATATGCTCTTTACACTAAAGAAATGCTACTACCGCATTTATCAAAAAGTTTTAAAATTCGCGATGTGTTTTATGAATTGGTCTGAACCAACTTTATTAGAAGGTGAAGGCGCTGTTTTAAGGCTTCCTAAATTAATTAAAGATAAAGGATTAAATAGAATACTTGTCGTTACTGATAAAGGCTTGATGAGTATTCACTTATTAGACCCATTATTTGAGGAATTAAAGGCACAGGGTATCGAATATTTCGTTTATGATGGTGTCCAACCAAACCCTACAATTCCTAACATCGAACAATGTAGAGACATGTATTTAGACAATAACTGTGAAGGTATTGTTGCCTTTGGTGGTGGCTCACCAATGGACTGCGCGAAAGCCGCTGCCGCAAGAGTGGTTAAGCCTAAGAAATCAGTCCGTAAAATGAGAGGTTATCTAAAAGTGGGCAAAAAACTTCCTCCATTCTTTGCAGTTCCCACAACCGCAGGTACAGGTTCTGAAACAACAGTCGCAGCAGTCGTTACTGATCCAACAACCCATGAAAAGAACGCTATTTCTGATCCATGCTTAAGACCTAAATACGCAGTATTAGATCCTGCTTTAACTGTTGGACTTCCTCCACATATTACTTCTACAACTGGTATGGATGCTTTGACCCATGCTGTCGAAGCCTATATTGGTAAGAGTAATGTTAAATCCACAATTAGATATGCTGAAGAAGCCACTAAGTTAATTCATGATAATTTAGAGAAGGCTTATAACAGTGGTAAAGATATTGAAGCTAGAAACAATATGCTTAAAGCTTCTTTCTATGCTGGAAGCGCCTTTACAAGAGCATTCGTTGGATATGTGCACGCAATTGCTCATAATTTAGGCGGTTTATACAACACTCCACACGGACTCGCTAATGCTGTTATTTTGCCTTATGTTTTAGATTGGTATGGCCCTGCTGCTTATAAGAAACTTGCTAAACTCGCGGACCTTATTGGCATCGCTAAAGAAGAGATGTCTATTGAAGAGAAAGCTAAAGCCTTTATCGCCGAGATTAGAAGAATGAATCAGGCCATGAATATTCCAGATAAATTCGACTTCATTAAAGAAGAAGACATGAATACTTTAGTAAAGCGCGCTCTTAAGGAAGGTAATCCTGGTTATCCAGTACCAAAGATCATGAACGAACAAGAATGTGAAAAAGTTATTCGTTCATTTATGAAATAACCGTATAATAAAACAGTTATGAAAAAGAAAACCAAAGTCACGCTCATTGTTGTGTCCGCTTTAGTGGGCGCATTAGTTTTAACCGCTAGTATCCCGTTAATCGTTGACGCCGTTAAAACAAATAACTTAAAAACAGATTATTCTTATTTAAGAAATGACGCTAACTATAAAGAAAAAGTCGAAGTCACAGGATTAGAGTTAGTTACTCAACACGTTTCATGTGGCTATGCCTCTATTGAAATGATTTCTTCTTTCTATGGTAATAAAGTTAGCGAAGATGATTTAGACGCCAGAAATAGTGCGGTTTCCACTCAAACATCAAAGGGCTTTTTAGATGAAATCAATAAATCAATTCCATCCCATAGCTTTGTTAAGCGTTCATATTTAAAACATGATGTCTTGTTGAAAGAAGTACACGATGCGATTAAAGATAATAAACCAGTCGCACTTGAATGGGCAGCTAAATATGAAAACGAATGGACACTTCATTTCTCCGTGGTAAGCGCCATTGATATAGCCAATGATAAAGTTACTATCTATAATCCATATGGTTATATTGAAAATATCGAAGTGAAAGAGTTCGTTGATCGTACTTCCTTCAAGGCTTATAACAATATGCCATTATTCTATAACTATGCCTTTGCGTTTGGCCTATTTGATAAGAACACAATTTTCTACGCTAAGTAGAGAATATATCTAAATAATTAAAGAAATCACTCACGCGGGTGATTTTTTTATTTACTTATATAATTAACCAGTTATAATAAAAGGCACAAAGAATATACCGAAAGGATTATAAAGGTATGAAATATATAACCGTATTAGAAGCTAGTGAAAAATGGGGAATTAACGAAAGAAGAGTTCGTGCTCTTTTAAAAGAGCAAAGAATCGAAGGTGCTATTTTGAAAGAACATAAGTACTTTATACCAGAAAATGCACCTAAGCCATTAGATCGCAGAATCAAGGGACAAAGGCTATTTGAAGATTCTCCTCTTAAAGATATAAATTTTGATTTTAAAAATTACCGTAAACAATTTCCGACCGATGATGGATACTTCGGCCGTTACGGTGGTAGCTTTGTCCCTCCGAAATTACAAAAAGCCATGGATGAAATTTACTATGGTTATCAAACAATCGCTAAATCATCTAAATTCATCGCTGAACTTAGAGAAATTAGAAAGAACTATCAAGGTCGTCCAACACCAGTCTATCACTGCCAAAACTTATCAAATTACTTAGGACGTGTACAGATTTACTTAAAAAGAGAAGATCTTAACCATGGTGGCGCTCACAAGTTAAATAACGCGATGGGCCAAGCCTTATTAGCCAAATACTTAGGCAAGAAAAAACTCATTGCTGAAACAGGTGCCGGTAGTCATGGTTCCGCTGTTGCTATGGCGGCTGCCTATTTCGGTCTAAAGTGTGATATTTATATGGGCGAAGTCGATATGGCTAAGCAAGCTCCTAACGTTAAACGTATTGAAGTATTAGGCGCTAGAGTGGTACCAGTAAGCTTTGGTACAAAGACACTTAAAGAAGCAGTGGACGCCGCTTTCGAAGCATACATGAAAGAATATAAAGATGCTTTCTATGTCATTGGTAGTGCCGTTGGCCCTCATCCATATCCATTAATGGTTAGAGACTTCCAAGAAGTCATTGGTCGAGAAGCTAAAGAACAATTCTTAGAAATGACAGGTGAATTACCTGATATTGTCACCGCCTGTGTCGGTGGTGGAAGTAACGCTATTGGTATGTTTGAAGCCTTCTTAGATGAACCAGTTAATATCGTTGGTGTTGAAGCAATGGGTACTGGTGAAGAAATTGGTAAAAATAGTGCCACTATGACCTTAGGTAAAGAAATGGTTTTACATGGTTTTAACTCTTATGTTCTTCAAAATGAAGATGGTACACCAGGTGATGCCTATTCCATTGCTAGTGGCTTAGATTATCCAGGTGTCGGCCCAGAACATGCCTTCTTAAAAGATATTGGTCGTGTTAAATATGAATCTATTACGGATGATGAAGCTGCAGAAGCCTTCTTCTTACTATCTAGATTAGAAGGCATCATTCCTGCTATTGAATCAAGTCATGCTCTAGCATATGCAATCAAATGTGCTAGAAACATGAAGAGTGGATCAATTCTTGTTAACTTAAGTGGTCGTGGTGATAAGGATATGGATTTCATGCTAGAGAAGTATCCTCACATGTTCTTAGATGCAAAATAAAAAAGTTGTTTTCATATATTAATTCTCATCCTTTCAAAGAGGGGCTACGCCAGTAGTCCTTTTTTGTTGCATACGCGCTCACAAAGTGGGAAACTATTAACGAGGATTTATCAATGAAAAAAATATTAGGTCGCATAGCGCTTATTTCTTTTGCGCTCGTCGCTAGTGCTTGCGGCACAGCTGGTTCTTCTAATGAATCATCTCAAAGCAAAGAATCTAGTACTTCAATAGTGTCTACTACTTCAGACTCATCTGCTGCTTCAACTACAACAAGTTCAAGTTCAAACTCAAGTTCAAGCAGTATTCCTGGCATGATTGAGAATCAACTTTATACCGAAGATGGATTAAAAGTTTATTTCAAAGCGCAAGGCGCAAGAATCGATAAAATCGAATATAAAAACAAACAAATCGCTAAAGATGGTTTTACTGTTGGTAGAGTGGCCAATCGTATCAAAAATGGCAGATTTACCTTAAACGGTACCGAATATAACGTTAAAAAGAATGATGGTAATAACTCCCTTCATGGTGGTGGTAGTTCGTGGCAAGGACCATTTGCGACCGCAAACTGGACAAAGGTTGAACAAACATCATCAATGATTAAATATAAAATCGTTTCTGCGGATAACGATAATGGCTATCCAGGTGAAATGACCATGTTTGTGACTTATACCCTTACTCAACAAGGTGAATTATCAATTGAGTACAGTGCAACAACCACAAAGGATACATTATGTAACCCAACAAACCACTTATTCATCGATATCAATGGTAATGCTAATCGTAACTATGGAAACATCAATCTCCAAATCAACGCTGATTACTATACTCCATTACAAAATCAAATCCCTACTGGTGATGTTAATCCAGTTTCAGGTACACAATTTGATTACAAAGCCGAAAAGGCATTTGATGGCGCAAAGAGTTATGATGATAACTATGTTTTAAATCATCTCACCAAAGGTGACACCATTAAGGCCGCTACATTAACTGGCACACAATTAGGTGTTAAAGTTGATGTCTATACCGATAGACCAGGTATGCAACTTTATAAAGACGGCAGTGGTAATATCTGTTTAGAAACACAAATGCTACCAGACGCTATCAATCATCCAGAATTTGATGATTATGGTACAACTATCTTAAGAGCGGGTGAAACATTCTCCTCTAAAACCACATATCACTTCAGTAAAGTAGGAGCGTAATTATGAAGAAATTTACTCTGTTAAGTGTCGCGTTATTCGCACTTTTATCAACCGGCTGTAATCAAAGTGAAGAGCAATATCTTTTCATTGATGATTCTGATGCTTGGCACACATTCATCGAAGGTCAAGATTTTAACACTGATGGCTTAGGCGTGTTCTTAAAAGGCGCTAAAAGCGGAAAAATGAACCGTGTTGAGTTTGAAGTGGAAAATGGTGAAGGCCTTACCGCTGATCAAACAACCGTTACTATCAAACATGGTGAATATACCGCTGAATACCCAATCGTTGTGAAGAAGGAATATCACATCGCTTGTGTTGGTGATTCACTTACTGCTGGTCATATGTGGGCCAATAAATCATACCCAACATATCTCAGTAGTAAAGTAGATGAAAAATACAAAGTTGGTAATTATGGAGTCAATGGAATTAGCATCACTGGATATGGTGGTTCTTTCTCTTCCACAGCCCCTGAACAACGCTATATTAAGCAAGACGTGTATAGGAATTGTGTCAATTATGACCCAGATATCTTTGCCATTATGTTGGGCACAAATGATGCTACTGAATGGTCAAAAGCGGAGCCAACTTTCTTAAGTGAATATAAGATTTTACTCGACTCTTTCGTGGAACAATTCCCAAGAGCCAAATTCATCATGATGGTGTCCCCACCAGTTGTGTATCCAAACCAATTTGGTATTCCTAATGAAGAGATTAAAAACTATGTTAATCCTGTGCAAAGAGAACTCGCTGAAGAGTATGGTTTTGAAACATTAGACTTAAGAGAAGAATTTGAAGCGACAGAAAACTTTGAAACCTTATACCTAAGACCAAATAACGATAACGTCCACTTCACTGAAGCTGGAGCGGAATATGTCGCTGGTAGAGTCTGGGATATCGCCAAAGAGTTCAAGTTGTAAAAATTTTTATAAAAATATTTTTTCTCTCAAAATAAGGTTATATAATACAAGCACTACCCTCTTAATTAAGAGAAAATAGTCAAAAAATAGGTTATAAATACAGGAGTGTTTCATACTTCCTGTATTTATTTTTCTGCGCACATTATATATAATGATTGCACTATGGGAAAAACGATTAGAATTATCAAGCTTGTCTCTTTTATCATCATCGCTCTCGAAGTTCTTCTTGGCGCTGTCTTTTCCATTATCTATTTCAACAACTTCTTCAACTTCTACGATAAAGTGAAGCCAGAATATATTGCCATCACAATGGCTATCATCATTGCGGTGGACTGTTTATTTGTTTGGGTCATCATCTTGGTGTTATCTTCCTTAAGACAAAAAACAGACTTAAAAGCGGCGACGATTATTGGTAGTGACGTGCAAGAAGCTTATAACTTCGCGATGATTGGTTTAGCCATTACTGATGATCAAAACGTTGTCTTATGGACCAATGACTTATTCAAATCCAGACATATCGAAATTATGGATATGGATATCATTGAATGGCAACCAGAACTCGCAACATTAAGAGATATCGCTAATGGTGATCAAGTTGCTAAAATCGTTGTTAACTCAAGAACATATCAAGTTAAGCTCCTCCAAGAAGCCGGCTTATGGATTTTCAAAGATATTACTGATTACGAATCTATTTATAACTATTCCAAAGACCAAGCTCCTGTCGTTGGTATTTTAACTATCGATAACTATGATGATGTTGTTCGTGGTGACGATGACTTTAATGACGTTGTTACTAAAGTTAAAAACGATATCTTTGCCTACGCTAAAGAATATGGCATTCTTCTTAGAAGAATTAAAGATGATAGTTATTCTATGTTATGTAACTATGAAGCATTCACCAAAATGCTTGAAGATAAATTCTCTATTATCGATAAGGTCCGTGGTGAATCTATCCGTGGCGAAATCCCATTAACTCTTTCTATGGGCTTTGCTCATGATTTCCCAGATGTTATTAAGTTAAATGACCTCGCTAATGATGCTTTAGATATCGCTATGTCTCGTGGTGGTGACCAAGTCGTTGTTTCAGCTTATGGCCAAGAAATGAAATTCTATGGTGGTAAATCTGAAGCCCAAGAAAAACGTAATAGAGTTAAGACTCGTGTTTTAGCCGATTCTCTTATTTCTTTAATCAATGCTTCTGATCGTGTTCTTATTATGGGCCATCAAATGATGGATATGGATGCTTTTGGTGCCTGTTTAGGTATGAAAGCTATCTGTAATCGTTTAAAGAAGAACTCTCGTATCGTTACTGACTTAAAGAACACTGAATTCAAAACAAGAGCGGCAATGACATCCTCTTTTGGTAAAGATGAATTGGATAAATTAATCGTCAGTTCTAAAGAAGCTGAAGATATGTTGGCCGGTAATACTTTATTGATCGTTGTTGACGTCCATATTCCAAACATGGTTATGGCGCCTAAGCTCATTGATAAAGCCGCGAAGATTGTTGTTATCGACCATCATAGACGTGCAGAAGAATATATTGATTCTCCAGTCTTTAACCACATCGACCCAGCCGCATCTTCCACTTGTGAACTTATCTCAGAATTTATTAGATTCTCATCTATCAACCCAAGAATTGAACTTCCAAGTACATACGCAACCATTATGCTCTCTGGTATCTTCTTAGATTCTTCTTACTTCAAATCTAGAAATACTGGTATTAGAACATTTGAAGCCGCGACTATTCTTAAAGAATATGGCGCTGATAACTCCTTAGCGGATGACTTCTTAAAAGATGACTATGAAGAGCATAAGGAAGTTACTGATATTACCACTAACTTAGAAACTCCGTTCTATGGTGTAGTTATCGCTACAGCGAATGCTGATCGCTTATACGACCATGCGACTATCGCTAAAGCGGCTAACCTTTGCTTAACATTTAAAGGTGTACATGCCGCCTTCGTCATGGGTAAAGTTAGTAACCGTGAATACCGCGTCTCAGCGCGTAGTGATGGTACAATCAATGTCTCATTACTTGCTGAACGACTCGGAGGTGGTGGTCACTTCACTTCCGCAGCCGTCACCTTTAACACCAGTGACCCACGTGAAGTGAAAAACGCTATCTTAGCGGTCTTAGAATCATCATTAACCGAAGCCACAAATAAGGGCTTACCAAAGAACAGTGAGGAGGATTAACGATATGAAAGTCATTTTATTAGCAGATGTCAAAAAACTCGGTAAAAAAGATCAAACAATCGAAGTCAGCGATGGCTATGCTGTCAATTTCCTCTTCCCACGCAAATTAGCGGTTCAAGTCACTAAGAAAAGTGTTGAAGTATTAGAAAATCAACAAGAAGAAAGAAAAGAAAACGAAGCTAAAGCTAAAGCGGACGCTGAAGTATTAGCCAAACGTTTAGATGAAATTACCTTACCTTTCAAAGTCAAAACAGGAAGAGAAGGTAAGCTCTTCGGTGCTATCTCTTTAAAACAAGTTACCGAAGAACTTGAAAAACAATACAAGATTAGTATCGATAAAAGAAAATTCATTGATAAAGGACCACTTGATGTCCTTGGTTATTGGGACCTAAAGGTGGAATTACATAAAGGCGTTATCGCCAAAGTTCATGTGCATATAGAAGGGGAGGAGAAATGATATGGCCGTTAGTAAAAATAGTCGCGAACTCCCTTATAATGCGCAAGCGGAGCAAGCGGTTCTAGGCTCAGCCTTACTGTCTAGAGAATGCTTATATACCGTCTTTAGTAGATTAAACGAAGAAGACTTCTTCCTTGGTAAACACCAACTCATTTACCGCGCAATTAAGAATTTGTTTGATAAACAAACTCCAGTGGATGTTTTAACTGTCACTGAAGAACTTATGAATATGAAAGAACTTGAAACCATCGGTGGTGTTGAATATCTTCAACAATGTTCCGATGCGATGGTCGCTCTTTCTAGCATTGATTACTACGTAAACATTGTTAATGACCAAGCCGTTTTAAGAAGACTTATTCAAACATGTCGTGATATTGACGCCGCTTATTTAAGTGAAGAAATCAGCGATGTTAACGAATTCATCGCTAATAGTGAAACCACATTAAAAGATGCCGTCGAAAAAAGAAGAGTAGCGGAATTTAAAAAAGCCAAAGATGTTGCTGAAGAAGTTAAACTCAACATTGAAACACCACAAGAAGTTAAAACCGATGGTGTTAGTGGTCTTACCACTGGCTTTGATAGATTAAACAACATTACTCAAGGCTTCCATCCAGGTGACATGATCATTGTTGCTGCTCGTCCATCTGTTGGTAAAACCGCTTTAGCGCTTAATTTCGCCTATAGAGCGGCAAACCGTACAAATAAGCCTATTGCTATCTTCTCCCTAGAAATGCCTGCGGAAGCGCTTATTAAGCGTCTTATCGGTGTGGAATCTTCCGTTTCCTTAACCAAAATTACCACAGGTAACCTTGTGGGTGTTGATAGAGCGAAAGTTGCTAACGCAATTTATAAAATTGGTAGTTTACCAATCTATATTGATGATTCCCCTAACGGCAAGTTAATGGATATCATAGCTAAGAGTAGAAAACTCCAAGCTAACGAACCTGATTTAGGAATGATTATTATCGACTACTTAGGTTTAGTGACCACAGGTAGTTCCTCTAAAGGTGCGGATTCCCGTCAAGAAGAAGTTCGTAAAACCTCTTTAGCGTTAAAAGCTTTAGCAAGAGAACTACAAGTTCCAATTATTGTCGTTTCTCAATTATCCCGTGATGTTGAAAAACGTGGTGAAAATAAACGTCCTATCCTTTCTGACTTACGTGACTCTGGTTCTATTGAACAAGACGCTGACGTCGTTATGCTTCTTTACCGTGAAGACTACTATAAGAATAGTAAAGCGCCTAACAGTAACGCCGGTAATAAGAAGATGTCTAACTTAAGTGGTAGTGAACGTTTTGAAATGGTAAAAGAACAAAAAGAAAAGATTACTGGTGAACCAATGGGTGGTGACGTTTCTTATGTCGAAGTGAACGTCGCTAAAAACAGAAACGGTCAAACCGGTAACGCTTATCTCTTCTTCTATAAGAGCTTTGGTCGTTTTGACGAACCAAGTGAAGAATGGCTCAAACAAATGAGAGAGATAGCCGAAAACGCAGCGAACTAATGTACTACCATATTATTGCTTCTGGCTCCAAAGGTAATGCGACCATTATTGTCTCTGATAAGACCGTATTATTAATTGATATGGGCATATCTTTAACACGTCTTACTGAGGGTCTAGAAGAGATAAATTTAAGCGTAAAAGACATTACAGGTGCCTTATTTACCCATAATCACACTGATCATATCTCTGGGCTAAAATTCATTTCTCCAAAGATTATGTATGCCTTAGAAGGTACTCTTCCAACATCTCTTTCTAATGTCGTTTTACCTAATGAGCCATTTACCGTAGGGGACTTTACTATTACCCCGATTAAGACTAGCCATGATGCGATTAATCCATGTGGCTTTTTCATTAAAGATAATAAAGAATCATTATTCTATATGACCGATACTGGAATCTTCTTAGAAGAATCATTACCAATCATCAAAAATCCAACATATTTAATTATTGAATCTAATCATGACATTAAGATGTTATTACATACGAATAGACCATTTGAATTAAAGAATCGTATTCTTTCAGAATATGGTCACTTATGTAATGAAGATAGCGCAATCGCCGCGATATCTATCATCGGAGATAACACTAAAGAAGTAACATTAGCCCATCTTTCTGAAGAGGCTAATACTCCAGAAACAGCGTTAGAGGCTTATGATAAAATCTTTAATCACTTCCATATTAATAAGGATAAATATATTATTAGGTGCGCGAACCAGTGGAAATCACTTTCGGGAGGAGACTTACCTCATGAAGATTAAGATCTACGCGATTGGGCACTTAAAAGAAGCCTACTTAAAGCAAGGCATTAATGAATATCTCAAAAGACTAGAACCATACGCTCAAGTGGAAGTTATTGAAGTGGATGATGAACCCGTGAATAACAATCCAAGCCAAAAAGATATTGAAAATGTAAAAAATAAAGAAGGTCAAAAGATTATTAAGTTATTAAAAAATAACGAATATCTTATTGGCTTAGATTTAGTAAAGAAACAATTAACCAGCGAAGAATTCGCTAAATACATTGAGGATAAGTTTGTTTTAGGAGGTTCTAATATCTCTTTTGTCATCGGTGGTTCCTATGGTTTAAGTGAAGAATTAAAGAACCGCTGCAACGATAGATTATCATTATCAAATATGACCTTCTTGCATCAGATGACAAGATTGATTCTATTAGAACAAATCTATCGCGCGTTTAAAATTAATAGAAACGAGGTATACCACAAATGAGAGACTATGAAGAATTTAAAAAATTAAGAAAAGAAAAGGATGAGAACAACCCATTCTGTGCTTTATATTTTCTTGAAAGTGGTGAATCCTTTTATTTAGAACCAGTATTCTATACCCAATTAATGGGCTTTAAAGATCATTTCGCAGATAAATATCCACTTATTATCGATAAGATGCTTGAACTCGTGAAGAGAAATAAAAAAGTTGTCTTTACCGGTAACTTTGAAAGTCCATTAACGGAAGTCGACAACTATATTTATT
>Ga0310696_10007476_pt1 | contig 12811 bp, 10 predicted proteins | sample AusTroGonzalo_MG_4_FD_203885 | JGI IMG/M metagenome (GOLD analysis project Ga0310696, IMG submission 203885) | Bovine rumen microbial communities from tropical cattle in Woodstock, Queensland, Australia - Gonzalo_02 (v2) (version 2) | ecosystem: Host-associated > Mammals > Digestive system >... | reverse complement strand
GCACCCTCGGAATCATCGACATATTCCGTAGGATAGACGTAAAATACATCAACGTCCTTTGTTGCTTCAGGCTGCCTCAACCAGTTGTTCTTATCGCTGTAGTCGGGATCCTCGGACTGCTCACTCTCGGCGTCGGTAGTAGTCGTTTGCTTTTTCTTGTTAATACACGAGGTTAGCACCATTGCCGCGCCGCAAGTAAGGATAGCGACAAGCATCCATAGTTTTGTCTGTTTCATTGTTACTTTCCTTTCTTGTTTTTATAATGTCTAAGTTCAGAACCAGTTCATCAGAGAGCGCAGATAGGCTGTCAGTTCGCCAGCCATCTTTTCGTCTTCGTAAATATTGGGGTGATAGTCGTTACCATACCACTCGTTGCCTGAGATGGGCGACATGTCGAAACGGTAAACCTCCTGATCGCCTGCCTTTTTTGCCTCAGCAGTCACCTCGTTGAGTATCTGCTGCTGAATATCTGATTCTTGCTTGCCAAGCATCGTGCCCGTAAGGAACACAATCTTTGCCTTGGGATTATGCTGGCGAACCATCTTGAGCAGCTTTTGGTAGTTCTGCTTCAGGAGTTTCAAATCGTAGTTGGGGGTAGAGAGATCGTTAGTGCCCAGGTTGATACAGACCACATCGGGCTGATAACGGTTGAAATCCCACTTCTCACTGAGGAAGGTAGCCTCCTGACGGAGTTCAGGCTTCCAGGCATAGCCCACATACTCATACTGCGCAAGCATATTCGACTCAGGATTACCCGTTTGGGGACCAGCATAGTTGCGATAGGCACCAATGCCGCTACGAGCCACCACCCAGTGCTGAGCCTCAAGATTGCGGGCTGTGATGGATGCATAAGAGTAATAGTGATTCTCGGTGGCATAATCGAAGCCTTCCTCCTTCTTCAGTCCCTCGTTGCCATAGCCACAAGTGATGGAATTACCAATGAACTCTATCTTTCTTGAAGGGAGAGCAGGCGTCTCAACCAGTTTTTTGCCCTTATCGAGCACAAAGCCCCAGAACTCTGGGAAGAACTCAAAACCCTCGATGGCATACATCAGTTTTACCGTGTGCACCTCATCAGGAAGTGCTGTGGCAAGTGTCACCACTGAGTCACGCTCCCCACGGAAAGCCACCTTGAAAGGTTCTGCCTGATCGATCTGAGCCACAAAATAGCCACTACGGGGCTTAGCCATCATGCGTAACGAGGTGCCCTCGAACGACGCAACGATCTGAATACCAGGGAAGTTCCAGGCTGGTCGTTCAGGATTAGCAAAACTGATACGCCCTGTGTATTGGATGAATGGGTCCGTAGGACTGATGATACTACCCTTGATGGGTACGGTCTCAATAGCAAAGGCACCCAGACACCATGTGGCCAGCAGCGCCGTTAATAACTTTTTTCTCATGTCTTATGTTCTGTTCTTTTTATTTTCTGAAAATTCCTGTCCAACCACCGCCACAGCTGAGGTGAACCTGCAACTGACTACGGCCTGACACTGTCTGCTGCGTGTGCTTATAGTCAGTGCCGTCCTTCAGGGCATTCACGCCATCGGCGAAGATGTCAGCAGCAAACTGTCCTTCTCCGAGGAACGAGAGGTCGATGGTCAGGTCGCGAGATGTCCAGTCTGTCATAGCAGCGACATACCACGTCGTACCCTTACGACGGGCGATCACAGTATATTCACCAAGTTGTCCATCAAGAGCCACTGTCTCATCGAATGTGGTGGGGATTTGTGCGATGAAATCGGTACATTCCTGGTTCTGCATATACTTTGTAGGACTGTCGGCCAGCATCTGAAGCGGTGCCTCGAAGGTGGTGTACATCGCCATCTGATGCACGCGTGTACCCTGACTCATCGGGTGGTCGTTGTTACCAAAGAAGTTATCCTTCATGGCATTGACCATCGCACCAGGTGTATAATCCATCGGTCCTGCGAGCATACGCAAATAGGGTGCCGTCACATCGTAACGGGGTTGGTTGTGAAGCGGACCATCACCTACACGGGGCTCCCATTTAGAGTTCTCGAGTCCCTTTACACCTTCGAAATTAAAGATATTCGGATAGGCACGCTGAATACCAAAGGGTTTCAGCCCGTGGAAATCGAGGTACAGATGATGGCGAGCTGCACAGGCAGCCACCTGATAGGCAGAGGCGATAACCTGCTGATCATCGCGGTCGAAGAAGTCAACCTTAAAGCCTTTGATGCCCATATCAGCATAGTGTTTCATAACGGTCTCAGTGACGGCAGCACCTTTTTCTGGATCACTGCCAATGAGATTCCGCCAACTGGACCAGAGGATGATGCCCACCCCTTTTTCCCGTCCGTATGCTATCAGACGAGGCAGGTCGATGTCAGGACTAAGGTCTTCCATCAGCGACTCCTTGCCACTCCAACCTTCATCGATAATGATGTATTCGATCTTATTCCTGGCAGCAAAGTCTATATAATACAAATAGGTGTCAGTGTTCATGCCCGACTTGAAGTCAACCCCCGTCACATTACAGCTGTTCCACCAGTCCCATGCCACCTTACCAGGCTGGATCCAAGAGAGATCGGTGATACGACAGGCCGGGGCCAGGCGCTGTGCCATATCGCAGTTGAGGATATCCGCATCCTTTTCAGTGATGACGATTGCACGCCAAGGAAAATCCAGTTCGCCATGTAGTTTAGCGATGAAATCGGCACGTTTTGTCGGCACGAGGTTCAGTCGATCGTAGCCACCCACCTCCTGAGCAAGGGGATAAGGGGCAAACTCTGCCTTTAACGAATGCTGGGGACCTTTTTTCAGGAACATGCCAGGATAGTTCTCTACACCGGCATCCATCACAATAGCTTTCATACCGTCTGGTAGGCAGACTGCCAAGGGGGTGATTGCCAAAGAATCAGCATACATCTTTGACAATGGGACCTCATCATAATAGGACTCGAAGGAATAACAATAACGCTCTCCTGAACGATTGTCGTTGACGTAAGGGATGAAGGCTGGATAGTCGTCAGCAAAACAGAACTCTACCGTTTCATCGGTTACTTGAACCGCTTTTTTCTCCTTGGATATCAGACGATAAGCTGCTCCATCGTTATAGGCACGCACTTCGATGGTGAACTTCTGGGTTGTATAGAGCAACAGCTGACCATACGCATCGTTGACAGTCATTCGCTTATAGAAGGGATTTTTAAAGCTACTGTTTACAGAGAGTCTGGCCACCTTCCCTACCGTTCCCAAACCAACGGTTTTCTTACCTTTAACCAGCCGGATGTCTATCGTGGAAGGCAACAGCACCTGTCGACCGTCATAATCGACCGACCATTTTACAGCCTCATCCGTATTCACCGTTACTTTCACCTTTCCGTTGGGTGAGCTTACCTCATAGTTCCCTGCAGAGACAGTTATCGCCGTCAAGCAGAAGAATAACAACATTTTAGTTCTCATGTTCCGACTTGTATTTTAAGTTTGTGACTGATTTTGAGTTATTGTCGGCGCAAAGTTAAAGAAAAAATTCATAAAAAAGGTTTTTTATCAGCAAATTATGCATCTTTTAAATTAAATTGTTTATCTTTGCATCGAGAGAAATAAATAAAGATGGAAAGGAATGTACTAAAAGCCCTACAATTATGCCCACTCTTTGAGGGGTTTGCTGCCAAGGACATTGAGCAGATGATGGACAGCATCCCTTATCGGCTTATCAGACTAAATAAAAAAGAGGTGTATCTGGTGGCAGGTACACCCTGTAAGTTTGCTGATATTGTTATTAGTGGTGAAATCATTGCACGAATGGTGGGACCATCTGGTAAGTATATGCAGATCACTTCCAAGACTGTTGGTTCGTTAGTGGACTCCGCTTTTATCTTTGGTAAAAACAAGATTGTTCCTGTCAACATGGTGGCCAGCAAGCCGACAACGATTCTCAGGATGACGCCCAACTCCATGCAGATGCTGATCAATATCGATGAACGCTTCAGGTTCAACTTTATCCAACTCCTGTCTGCATTCTGCGATAATCTGGCACGCAAGGTACGTATGCTGACACTTCATACCGTGAGGCAGAAGGTGGCCATTTTCCTGTTGGAGCAGTCTAAACTGAACAAATCCGACGATTTCATGTTGCAGAAGTCGCGTCAGGAGATAGCAGAATCGTTTGCCATCCAGAAATTCTCGCTACAAAGATGTCTGAAAGAGTTTGCCGCCGATGGAATTATCCAACTGAACGGCAAACAAATCATCATCCTGAACAGAGAAAAGCTGATGTCCCAGGCCAATGCCACAGAGAAATAAGAGCTATTTTCGCCAGAAAAGAGGTGTGATGTCCTCGAAAGTGCCTGTTTCGTTCTGACGATACAGTCGCTGGTTGGTTGTGGGCTTCTTCAAAGGGCCAAGATGCTTGATGAAGGGGCCTATCTTGATATAATCAAAATCCTGTTTGTTCACCAACGGTGAGATGATGGTCTTTCCACTGTACCAAGCCACCTTGAACTGCGGGTGTTCCTCATGGATATACTGGGCCAGTTGATTGACACCCTTGGGATCATTATCGCCTCCCATGAAAGAGATACAAGTGATGTCTTTACCGTATTCAGCGGCAAAGCTATCAATAGCATCTGTATTCAGCGGCAGTCCGATATCTTCCCAAAGATAATGGCTATGACACCCAGGACAGTGACACGGGCAATTAGAAATGTTAATTGCCAGTGTCACCTCGTTGGGTATCTCCTGAAATACGATTCCTGTATTGACGTACTTCAACATTGTTATCTGTCGGCCATTGCGTAATAACGGCGTGAAGCTTCTTCCTGACGGGCCTGTGAGAAATTGCTCACACGCTTCAGGTAACCGATGATACGGGTCATATAGTCAACATTCTTAGAATGGCAGTGAGGACACTCCTTCAAGTAACGCTTGTCGATATGGCCACAATCGTTACATACGGTATTGGGGATGTTGAACGTGAAGTAGTTACAACCCTCATTGGCTGCCACCTTCAACAGATGGGCATACTGCTCCTTCGTAAGATGCTCCTCGAGGTTCATGTGTAGAGCCGAACCACCCGTCAGGTGTTCGATATAAGGAGCACCATGCAGCTTGAACTTGTCGATGATGGTCAGTGAGTCGTCCTCAACCACATAGAAATAACTGTTATAGCAGTCGCGTGGAACGAAGTAACCATCCTCACGATCCCACTTGGCGTGCTTCACACCGACATTCTCTGCAGGAATCATCTCACAATTGAACATCACATCCTTTGTACGGTACTGTCTGTTGTACTTCTCGATCAGACCGAGGATGCCCTGTACGAAGTGCAGATAATCATCATTAGGCGTGATCTTCAGGCCCATGAACTCTGCAGCCTCAACCAGACCATTGATACCAATGGTGAGATACTGACGACCGATGTTGATGTATCCTGCATCGAAGAGCGGCAACATGCCATGGGCCTGCAACTCCTTCAGATTCTCGTTATAGGCCAGCTGTACCTTATGGCAAAGGTCGATGACGCTTCCCAGATACTCGAGATAATCGAGCTCGTGGTTGACAGCATACTGGATACAACGGTTCAAGTTGATGGTCAGCACACTCTTTGAACCAGTACTTACACCACCAGCACCAAGTGTGTAGCTGAAGCCGTTGTCTGTAATCTCGTTACGCAGACGACAGCAAGAGCTCAGTGAGTCAGCGTTATTACTCATATAGGTAAAGAACGAGTGTCCCTCAGCATACATCTCTGCCGTAAAGTCGCCCCATTCAGGATCCTTACAGTCACCATTCTCGTCGGTGAGCAAAGCCATTGTCTCAACAGGGAAGGTCAGCAACGTCTTCGTACGCTCGTGGTTGAACCACTTCATGAAACGTTTCTGCAACCAAGAGAGGCCTTCCCAGTCGGGTTTTGAACCATCGGGGAAGTAGAACTCACCGAAGATGCTGTCAAAATAGAACTTGTCATAGTAAGCAATGTTCCAGAACACGGCCTGATAGTTACGGGCACCAGTGGGCTGGTTCAGTGTATAGACAATCTGCTCGAAGTAGTCGGTGATCACCTTATCGATCGTACGCTTCTTCGTACTCATGTCTGCCTGCTCATTGGCACGCTTGTAGTAGTCAAGGCCGTACTCCTTACCAATAAAGTAGTTCATGTACATCAGGAACTCCGGTGTAGCACAGGCGCCACTCAGCATCGAACTGACCATGAACACCATGTTGACAAAACCACCAGCAAACGACTTGAGGTTGGTCGGTGCCGTAGAGTTACCACCGATAGCCACCGTTCCGCCAATCAACCAAGGATACATGGTGATAGAGGCACAGTAATTAGCCAAAGAGGTCTCGTCGTTCTTATATATAAAATGGTGTGTCAGTTTGTTGATATATTCATCGGCCAACTGCTTGCCGTACATTTTTTTGATACGGTCAGTCAACAAGCGGCGATTCAAACGGATAAAGTTTGACTTCGGCAGCTCACCAATTAGCGTGGCGATATTCTTGTGCTCCACATTGGCGTTGGCATCATATTTTGAACCTGAGGCAGCGTTCACCGACTCAGTGTATTCAGAAAGGAACATCATCTTTTCCAAGGTGTCACGATCCTCTGAGTGCAACTGGCGATAGAGGATGAACGACTTGGCAACCTGATAGAATCCTTCGCGCATGAGAGCCTCTTCCACTTGGTTCTGGATGTTTTCCACTGTGATGTCATCGTGGATATCCAGATGGCTGAGGATCTTAGAAATAGTTCCTAAATCCGCAGGGCAATTAACACTGTCGAATGCCTTTACGATAGCATTCATAATCTTGTCTAATGAGAACTGGTCTTTCGATCCATCTCGTTTGGTGATGGTAAAGTTTTTAATCTCCATTTGTATTGTTATTGTTAATGTTTTGGCAATGAACCTGGTTGCAAGTTATCCGTTTTGGGAAACTTTTTTGTTTTTTAATCTCAAAAAGTTGTCCGTTTTGGACAACCGAAATCGGTTGCAAAGATACAAAATTTCCCGAATACCATCAAAGACTTACCTCATTTTTTTTTGATCCAAATTGGCATTTAACTCATATTAACGCTTTGCTTTTTGGACTACCACACCTTTTTCATACCTTTGCAAACCAAAGATATATTTAAAGAATGAATAACGAGAAAAGAGCTATTCTTATGACGATGAAACCGTTAAGCATTAAGATCTGCCTGTTGCTGGGATTGCTGGTATCAGCAACAAGTGCATTTTCATATCCAAACCTCTATGATCTTAACATCAAAGTGGTATTAAGCAAGAACGGTGATGCCCACATTACCGAAAAACGAGTGATGTATATCGACGACGAAGGTACAGAATGCTATATCGGTTTGGCCAATATGGGCGAAAGCCAGGTTAAGGACCTGACGGTAAGCGATGAAACGGGAACCCGATTTTTAAATGTGGACTGGGATGTGGATGAGACGCGTGATTGGAAAACAAACAAGTGCGGCATTGTTACGACAAGCCGTGGTTACGAGTTGTGCTGGGGTTTGGGTGATGAAGGCGAACGAACCTACACCACCAGCTACACCATAACAGGTCTGGTGCGAGGCTATCCTGATGCCGACGCTATCCGCCACGTGTTTCTGGATACGTCGGTATCACCCAAACCAGAACACGCCAAGATAACCATCTTCACAGCTGATACGACCATGGTCATCAACCCAGATAGCTGTGGTATCTGGGGATTCAGATTTGAGGGCCAGATGTGGTTCGAGGACGGCACTATTGTGGCAGAGACCACCAAGGCGATGAGTGAGGAAGCCGGACTCTTTATTATGGTACAATTCCCCAAAGGCATGTTTGAACCTACCATCTGGGAGAGCGATACGTTCGAGAATAAGAAAGGTGAAGCCTTCGAGGGCAGTGACTATGTGAATAGTGATGACGATGAGGACATGACATGGTTTGAATGGGTGTTATTTTTCCTCATATACGGTGTTTCCGCACTTGCAGCGGTGTGCAGCTTTGTGTGGCATATATTTACCGTGTGGCATGCTCGTCGCAAGGCAAACAAGGATCTAATGTGGTATCGCGACATCCCATTGAACGGTAATCTGCAGGAGGCCAACAACATCTTGAACGCCTATAAGTATATGCATACGGACTATAACAATCTGATGTCGGCCTGTATCCTGAAACTCATACAGTTGGGGGCTATCACCATTGAGACCCGTCCAAACATTAAAGGCGAGATGGAGCCGAACTTCGTGATACATGAGCTGAAGAACTTTGGCAATCAGCCTGTGCTGATGCGTAAGATCTTCAACATCTTCAAGAATGCTGCGGGCAGTGACACCGTGCTGGAACCCAAGGAACTGAAACAGTATATGAAGAGTACCTGCAACCAGAGCATCACCGACTCGTTTATCAACACACTGCATACCAAGACCTCTATATCTAAATATAAGGATCGCGAGGAGGAGGTGCGCCAGTTGTTCGGGCTCCGCAAGTTCTTGAAGGAGTTTACGTTGCTGGATGAGCGTGGCGTGGGTGAAGTAAAGTTGTGGAAGGACTATATGATCTACGCTACCCTATTTGGAATTGCCGACCGCGTTATCAAAGAAATGAAGAAGGTGAATCCTGAATACTTCAACATGGATCAGGTGGCCAATCAGATGGCCGATAACATGACGCTGCCTTTGATCTACTCTACGCTGCATCATAGTACGTCGAGTGCTGTGGCTGCCAAGGCTGCTCGCGAACACCGTTCCAGTGGCGGTGGCGGACACTCGTCTTGGGGAGGCGGAGGAGGCGGCTTCTCTGGCGGAGGCGGCGGTGGCGGCGTGAGATAAAAAGCCCCGCTCATCAGTTTTTTGACTTCAACGGTCAGAATTACAAATAAATTTCGTACTTTTGCAACCGATAGCGAAGAATCATCATGATGGACGAAGATTTTGACATACGCGAAGAACGGTTCTCACAAGGCGAGAAGGATTTTGAGAATGCGCTGCGCCCTCTGAGTTTCTCTGATTTCAGTGGACAGAAAAAGGTCGTAGAGAATCTCGAAGTGTTCGTTGAAGCCGCCAAGTATCGTGGCGAGCCGCTTGACCATACCCTGCTGCACGGTCCTCCAGGACTGGGTAAGACCACGCTTTCAAATATCATCGCTAACGAGTTGGGTGTAGGATTTAAGATCACTTCGGGTCCTGTGCTTGACAAGCCTGGCGATCTGGCTGGTATCCTTACCTCACTGGAGAAGAACGACGTGCTCTTTATCGACGAGATCCACCGTCTGTCGCCTGTTGTAGAGGAATATCTCTATTCGGCGATGGAAGACTACCGCATCGACATCATGATCGACAAAGGTCCCTCTGCCCGTTCGATACAGATTGACCTGAATCCGTTTACACTGGTAGGTGCCACCACCCGTAGCGGTCTGCTGACGGCTCCACTCCGTGCCCGTTTCGGTATTAACATGCATCTGGAGTATTATGAGCCCAAGACCCTGCAAGCCATCATCGAGCGCTCAGCCAATATCCTTGGCGTACCCATCACAGAGGATGCAGCTCTCGAGATTGCAGGCCGAAGCCGTGGTACGCCCCGTATTGCCAATGCCTTGTTACGACGTGTGCGTGACTTTGCCCAGGTGAAGGGTAACGGAAAAATCGACACGAAGATCTCTAAGATTGCCCTGACAGCCCTGAATATCGACCAATACGGCCTCGATGAAATCGACAATAAGATTCTGCTCACCATCATCGACAAGTTCCGTGGTGGTCCTGTGGGTATTACCACCATCGCCACTGCCATCGGTGAAGATGCCGGTACTGTTGAGGAGGTCTATGAGCCATTCTTGATCATGGAGGGCTTTATCAAACGTACCCCCCGTGGCCGTATGGTGACAGAGCTCGCCTACCGTCATTTCGGACGTAACCCCTATGGCGGAAATACGATGGAACCTAACCTTTTTGATTAATGAGGTAGTAATATGGAAAGAACAGGAATATTCGTTGGAAGCTTCAATCCCTTTACCATCGGCCACGATTCTATCGTACGTCGTGCACTCCCTTTGTTCGACCGTCTGGTCATCGGTGTAGTGGGCGACAATGTCCATAAGCCCGACATGCCCTCTGCCGAGGAACGGATGCAGGCGATTCGTGACCTCTATGCCGACGAGCCACGCATCAGTGTGAAACCCTATCATGGACTGGCGATGGCATTTGCCAAAGCAGAAAATGCCCAATTCATCGTGAAAGGTGTGCGTAATGCGAGCGATTTCGAATACGAACAGTGGCAGGCCGACTTCAACCGTCGTTTAGGTGGCATTGAGACCATTCTACTCTATACAGAGCCGGAATTGGCCAGCATCTCATCCTCTGCCCTGCGTGAACTGTCACACTTCGGTGTTGATGTCAATCCTTATTTACCCAAAAAGAAAAGTTAACAAACAGATGATAACCTATAGTTCAGAAGGGGTGAAGTTCCCCAGTATCAAAAAACGTGAGACTTCCAATTGGATTCACCGTGTGATTGAATCCTACGGAAAGAAAGTTGGCGAGATCGGCTATATGTTCGTCAACGACGAAAAGATTCTCGAGGTAAACAACGAGTACCTCGGCCATGACTATTACACAGACATTATCACCTTTGACTATTCTGATGGCAAGGTGCTCAACGGCGATTTGGTCATCTCACTCGATACTGTCTTTACGAATGCCGACAAGTTCGGCCGCCCTTATGATGAGGAGCTTCATCGTGTCATCATTCACGGCATCCTCCACCTTTGTGGTATCAACGACAAAGGACCTGGGGAACGGGAAATCATGGAAGCCGCAGAAGAAAAAGCGTTGGCTATGCTCTAAGCATCGTCAACGTTTTTATTTTCGGCAGATTAGCAGCTGGTGCCCTTTATCTGCTACCGTTGTAGCGAAGATATATGTGTCGCCGCCATCTTGAAGTTTCAGACGTTTGCGTAACTCTGCCACTGAAAGAGGGAAATTACGCACGGCAATATTCGCCTGACGGATTCCAACCAGCGCCTCCTTCAGTTCGCGTTTATTCATAGAGGTCATCTTATCTATCACAAAACATCGGCCAGGGAATTCTGGTACTTCTCTGTCTGAGACAAAGAGATGACTGTTCTTATCGAGGGGCGCTATCTGGAAACGCTCTGCCAAATCTTTAAAGCACCCTGCCTTCATGATGGAAGCGTTAGGAACATACAGGAACAGGAACGACGAAGGCAAAGACGGAAGAGAAGGGCTCTGAGTAGAAGCAGGCATAAAGGCAAAGACCTGATCGTCGTTAACGCAGAACACCTGCAAAGGCTTGGCTGTTTCCGATAGTACCAGCAATAACTCCTTACACTCATTATCCACTGATACAATATGTACTTCATTCACCGGCTTCAAGTCTTCCACAGCTTTACGCCAGTCTAACATAGGAGATAGCTTAATCATCACCCGATCAGACTTAGCTAACAATTCATTTCGCAGTTCAAGCACATTAGGCGTACAGTCTGCGATGCCGTAGGTACGTCCTCCATGTTCATCACGACGAGCTGGATCGATAAAGATGAGGTCGGCATGATTCATCGTATGCAGAAAATCGACACCATTGCCACAACGCACCTCTACCTGATCCAAACCAAGTAGCCTATAATTCTCAGATGTTATAGCACATAATATCTCTTGCTGTTCGATGGTTACTGCTTGTTGAAAGCATTTGGCAATAAAAGCCGCATCGACACCAAAACCTGCTGTCAGATCAACGAAGAGCCGTCCCTTACCCGCTATTTGAGCCTTATAAAGAGCCGTAGCCTCACTGGAACACTGCTCCATCGAGAGATGCGGCGGATAGATGATGCCATCACGTGCAGCCCATGAAGGCAGTTTCGTACGAGCCTTCTGCCAGCCAGCAATCTGTTCCAACGCATAAGTCATATTAACTTCAGGTGATTTTTTTCCCTGAAGTGCTAACCTGCGCACATCATCAGTCTTGTGCTGTTGGATAAAGTCGAGTGTTGCCTGATTGATTTTCATCTGGTAGTCTTGTCAGAAGAACGGGCCTTGTCCACACTACCAGCCTTTAATAGACGTTGTTGAGCCTCATCATAGTCGATTCCCAACATATCCTGGAGCATCCTTGTGCCACGATCTACCAATTTGGCATTCGTCAGTTGCATATTCACCATACGGTTGCCCTGCACCCGTCCCATACGGATCATCAGCGTGGTGGAGATCATGTTCAGCACCATCTTCTGCGCCGTTCCACTCTTCATCCTACTGGAACCCGTCAGGAACTCCGGACCTACAATCGTCTCTATAGGGCAATCAACAGCTCTGGCCAACGGACTATTCGGATTACTGGTGATGCAACCCGTCAGGAGACCATTCTCCTTAGCCAATTTTACAGCTCCCAACACATATGGCGTTGTACCAGAAGCAGCAATACCGAGTACTGTATCATTAGCAGTGGGAGTATAAGCCTGCAAATCTTTCCAGCCCTGCTCTGAGATATCCTCAGCCCGTTCTACCGAATGGCGCAAAGCCCGATCGCCTCCAGCAATGATACCAATCACCTTCGTATCAGGCACACCAAACGTGGGCGGCAGTTCGCTGGCATCCAATACACCAAGACGCCCACTGGTACCAGCGCCGATATAAAAGAGTCGTCCCCCTTGTTTCATGCGCCACTCCACAGCTTTTACCAATACCTCTACTTGCGGGATTGCCCTGCGTACAGCATCTGCCACCCTGCAGTCCTCCTCGTTTATATGCCGCAACAACTCTACAACCGACATCTGTTCGAGATGGTCGAAACGTGAGGGTTGTTCTGTGATTTTATCTACTTTATCCGGCATCGGCTTC
>Ga0310696_10007475_pt1 | contig 12811 bp, 7 predicted proteins | sample AusTroGonzalo_MG_4_FD_203885 | JGI IMG/M metagenome (GOLD analysis project Ga0310696, IMG submission 203885) | Bovine rumen microbial communities from tropical cattle in Woodstock, Queensland, Australia - Gonzalo_02 (v2) (version 2) | ecosystem: Host-associated > Mammals > Digestive system >... | reverse complement strand
CACTTTCACTTTCGCGTCGCTCTTGGAAGAGCAGGAATACACCGCCTGGGCGGATGCTGCGCCTGCCCACAGGAGGAGCAGGGCAAAGAAAACCAACAATTTTTTCATAAAGGTAAAATATTAATAGCGTTATTCCTTGATCAGGATGGTCATGAAGCCGGGGTTGATTGGAGCTTCCAGGCCGACGATATTGCGGTCGGAGCCTGTGCTGCGCCAGAAGGTCAGCTCGTTGCCGCTGCCGTTCTCCATCACGCCGCGGCCCGTCAGGCGGAGCACGAAACGGTCGGTCTCCCGGCCCGGGAACTTCTGCGTGTCCTTGCCCTCGTAGGTGAGCACGCCCGGGTAGCGGTCCTCGCCCAGCAGCAGGTTGATGTCGACGTTCTTCTTGGAGGAGGCGTCCAGGAAGCGGACGAACTGGATGACGGACAGCAGGTCGTAGGTCTTGCCGTCCATCGGGAAGTTCTTCGTGGAGGTGGCCTTCACGTCCTGGAACGTGGACTCGATGTTCTTGGTCTTGCGGTTATAAATAAAGGTGAAGCAGACATCCTTGCCGCCTTTCTTGTGAGGATTGATGAAGTAGAGCGGCTGGAGGTCGGACTGCTCGATCTGGCACTCAGCCGCCATGTCGGCGCCGATGAACAGGCTGAAGACGGCAGAGGTCTTGATGACGGCCTTGGAGTGGTAGGTGTGGTGGTTCTCCCATTTGTCGGCGTTCAGGGACAGGTCGATCGAGGCCACCTTGGCGTTGATGGCGCCCCACTTGTAGCGGATCTCGTACTTGACGGTCCCCAGCGTTTCTGCAGGAAGCTTGCGCGCTTCGCAGAAGGATGCGGAGAGCAGCAGGGCAGAAAGGAGAAGGAGGAATCTCTTCATACGTTTAATTTTCTACAAAGGTACAAAAACTATGCAAATACCCGAATTTGCGCAATTTGTGTGTCGGATTACGCAAAACCCGCACCGAACTTGCCCCCTTTTTTCTATCTTTGTAGCAGATGAGCCACAGATAATCAATTATGGACAAGCAGTTTACTCTACCCTACGAAGGCGGCCTGATCGAAAAGAAACTGCCCGCCGGCATCCTGCACAATTACGAGAAGATCTGGACGGATATCTATCCGGAAGCCCGGCCGGCGTCGCTGGCCGTGGCGGATGTGATCGTCGCGGGGATCAAGGCCTGCGAGGGCCGGCTGTTCCGGCTCGGCCTGACGACCGGCGCCACGCCGGCCCTGCTCTATGAGGAGCTGCTGCGCCGCTACCAGGCGGGTCAGGTGTCCTTCCGGAACGTCGAGGTGGTCTCGATCGACGAATACTACCCGTCCTCCTCGGACGAGCTGCAGAGCCGCAACCACCGCCTCCACGAGGCCCTGCTGGACCAGGTGGACATCCTCCCGGAGAATATCCACATCCCTGACGGGACCGTCCCGCAGGCGGAAGTGTCCGCCTACTGCGCCGCATTCGACAAGCTGGCGCGCGGGCTGGATCTGCTGGTCATCGGCATCGGCGAAGAGGGGCAGGTCGGCTTCAACGAAGCCGGCAGCAACGAGAAGACGCGCACCCGCACCGTGCGGCTCTCCTACGGCTCCCGCAAGCGCCAGTCGCGCAACTTCGGCCACGACCTGGCGGCCACGCCGCAGAGCGCCATCACGATGGGCATCGCCACGATGCTCACGGCCCGACGTATCGCTCTGATGGCGTGGGGAGAAGACAAGGCCCAGGCCGTCAAGTCCATCGTCGAAGGCGAGGTGACGCCCGCCTGCCCGGCGTCCCTGCTGCAGCGGCACGACAGCATCCATTTCTATGTCGACGCGACGGCCGGCAGCCTGCTGACCCGCGTGGTGGCCCCCTGGCTGGTGGGCCCCTGCGACTGGACGCAAAAGCTCATCCGCAAGGCCGTGGTCTGGCTCTGCGAGACGGTCGGCAAGCCGATCCTCAAGCTGACGGAGCGCGACTATCTGGAGAATTCCCTGGGCGAACTGCTGGAGCTGTACGGCCCCTACGACCAGATCAACATCCGGGTCTTCAACGACCTGCAGCATACGATCACCGGCTGGCCGGGCGGCAAGCCCAACGCGGACGACCACACGCGTCCGGTCCCGGCCACGCCCTTCCCCAAGACCGTGCTGATCTTCTCGCCGCACCCCGACGACGATGTGATCTCGATGGGCGGCACCTTCATCCGCCTGGTCTCGCAGGGGCACGACGTGCACGTGGCTTACGAGACTTCCGGCGACGTGGCCGTCCACGACGACGTGGTGCTGCAGCACTTCGACGCGGCGTGTCAGCTGGGCCTGGCGGACCGCTTCGCGGAAATCCAGGCGCTGGTGGCCCAAAAGGTCCCCGGCGAGCCGGAGCCGCGCGAGCTGCTCGACCTCAAGGCGGCCATCCGCCGCAGCGAGGCGCGCGCGGCGGTGCGCTCTTTCGGCCTGGACGACAACACGAACGCCCATTTCCTGAATCTCCCGTTCTACGAATCCGGCGGCATCAAGAAGAAGCCGCGCACGCAGGTGGACGTGGATATTATCAAGGACCTGATGCGCCGCCTGCGGCCGCACATGATCTTCATGGCCGGCGACCTCGCCGACCCGCACGGCACGCACCGCGTGTGCACGGAAGCGGCCCTGGAGGCCGTGGAGCAGCTGCGCGCCGAGGGCAACGACTGGCTCGCCGAGACGCACATCTGGCTCTACCGCGGCGCCTGGATGGAGTGGGAGCTGGGCCGCGTGGACATGGCCGTGCCGCTCAGCCCGGACGAAGTGGTGATGAAGCGCCACGCCATCTTCCGCCACCTCTCGCAGAAGGACATCGTCCCGTTCCCGGGCGAGGATCCGCGCGAATTCTGGCAGCGCGCCGAGGAGCGCACGCAGAACACCGCCCGGCAGTATGACCGCCTGGGCATGGCCGAGTACCAGGCCATCGAAGTATTCCTGAAACTCTGTTAGCATATGAAACTTATCATCCGCAACAACGCCGCTGACGGCTCCCTGTGGGCCGCGCACTACATCGCAGCCGCCATCAACGCCAAGGCGGCCCGGACCTCCGAGCCCTTCGTGCTCGGTCTCTGCACCGGTTCCACCCCCATTGGAACCTATAATGAACTCATCCGCATGGTCCGCGCCGGGGAAGTCAGCTTCAAGAACGTGATTTCGTTCAACATGGACGAGTACGTCGGCCTGCCGGTGGATCATCCCGAGAGCTATCACTCCTTCATGCACCGCCAGCTCTTTGACCACATCGACGAGCCGGCCGAGAACATCCACATCCTCGACGGCAACGCCGCCGACCTGGATGCCGAGTGCGCCGCTTACGAGGAGGCCATCGCCGCCGCCGGCGGATTCGACCTCTTCCTCGGCGGCGTGGGTGAGGACGGCCACATCGCCTTCAACGAGCCCTTCTCCCCGCTGTGCTCCCGTACGCGGGTGATGACCCTCACGCAGGACACGCGCGAAGTGAACGCGCGCTTCTTCGGCGGCGACCCCGAGGCCGTGCCCGCGCAGGCGCTGACGGTGGGCGTGGCCACGGTCCTGTCCGCGCGCGAGGTCGTCATCCTGGCCTTCGGCCCGCGCAAGGCCCGCGCGCTGCGCGACGCCGTGGAGGGCCCGATGTCGCACTACTGCACCCTCAGCGGCATGCAGAACCACCCCGCGGGAACCATCGTCTGCGACGAGGCCGCCGTGGGGGAGCTCAAAGTGTCCAGCTACCGCTATTTCAAGGCCGTGGAGGCCGCGGAGAATCGCTTATAGATTCTTGAAACTGATTTTGTAGAGCTTGGACGTGGTGTCGTCGCCTACCCAGATGCACTGGCGGTCGCGATCCACGTACAAGCTTTCTCCGTTATCGATGAAGGGCACCGGGTAGGAGGCGATCACCTTGCCTTCCAGGGTGCAGAGATTGATCGTGCGCGCTTCGCTGTCCGGAATCCAGAGGGCCTTGCGCACCGGGTCGTAGCAAAGGTCGGAGATGTCGACGATGCCCTCGGTGATCTCGGTGCGGTCGAGGATGCCTTCGGTCGGGGAGTAGCGGATGAGCAGGCGCGGCTTGGCCTGGTTGCCGAGCAGCAGGGTGCCGTCGTTCATCCAGGTGATGGCCTCGAGGCCGCTGTTGGTGCGGTAGCCCACTTCCTTGATGACCGTAAGCAGCTCAGATTCCTTGTATTCCGGGGCGCGGAGCCGGTGGACTTCCTGCTTGCGCTCGATAATATAGTAAACATCCCCGGTGGCCGGGTCCACCGTGACGCCTTCGCAGTCCATGCTGCGCTCCGCCACGAAGAAAGGCTTCGTCTCGCCCGTCCAGCTGACGGCGTAGACGCCTTTCTCGTCAGAGGCGGCCAGGAAGCCGTTTCCGTCCGGCGCCAGGCAGAGGCCGGAGATCTCGGGGACTTCCGTGTCGATGGTGGTATAGTCGCCCATCACCGGCAGGCTGGCCTGCTGCTTGAAGGCATCCCAGTCGTAGTACGGCCAGTTGTCGGTCTCCAGCGGGAGATGTGCCTCCTTGCCGTTGAGGAGCACCTTGAAGAGTACCTTCGGGGAGCGCGGGCTGCGGTAGAAGACGAAGTGCAGGTTGGCACCCATCGGCACCTCGTGCAGCTGGCACCAGTACGGAATCTCGTCCGGATCGGTGACGTCGTGGTCGAAGCCGTTCACGCCGAGGGTCATCAGCAGCGGCAGGAAAGTGTAGTCGTGGCCGAAACGCAGGTCGGCGCCCGTCTCGCCGGTGGCGATGCGTGCGTCCGCCTTGGCGATGATGTCATCCACGATGGGCTGGTAGCCCAGGTGGGTGGGCCAGGCGTTGGCGTAGAACTGGAAATCGTCGATCTTCCAGAGGGCGATGCGCTCCTCGGGGGTAAAGATGTCCGTGAAATCCAGGTCGGTGTCCAGGCTGTTCATGCCGGCGGCGAAGAAGTACAGGTAGGACACGAAATCCCACTGCTCAGCGGCCGGAAGGGCCTTGTCGCTGTCCTTGAACAGGCGCGCGAGGATGGCGCGGTAGTCCACCGTGCGCTCGATATACTGCTCCCAGGTCTCGCTGAAGCTGACCGGCGTGCGGAGGTAATTGTCGTTGCGGAAGGGGTTGTTGCGGTCGAGCGGCAGGATGGCCGGCAGGAAGCTGACGCCGAAATTCTCGAAGATGTCGAGCTTCGCGTTCTTCGCCTTCAGGCCGAGGCAGAAGGCGGACATGGTCATGATGCAGCGCGTGGAGGTGGAGGTCCAGGAGCGGACGGCCGCATCTTTCCCGAAAACCTTCGGGAAATTCTCATACATCCGTGCGGCCAGCTCCTGCTGTTGCTGCCAGCCCTTGCGCGAAAGGTCGCCCACGCGGTAGCGCACAGACGGATAGAGACTGTCGAAGCGCTGCTTGAACGAGACGCCGAGCGGCGTGAGGTTGTCCGCCTGCTCAGCGGCACCGAACACGTTGTTCAGGCGCTCATACATATCGCTCTGCCAGGCGTAACGGGCGCCGTGGCGGCCATAATGGCTGATGTAGAAAGGCTGGTAGCCCTTGGGCGCGGGTGAAAGCGCGACGGGCCCGGTCGGGCAGAGATAATCGGTGCCCGCGAGCAGGGCGGGGTTGTTCTGCAGGTCCTGCAGGACATCGAAGTCTTGGGCGCCGGCGCTCAGGGCGGCGGTGCACAGCACCGCGAAAAGAAGGATTCTACGGATCATAAGCTGGTTTTTTTCTGTTGGTGGCGTTCGCGCCATTCATTCGGCGAACAGCCAAAGATTTGCTTGAAACGGCGGGAGATGCTCTTGGTGTCGTTCTCTCCCAGGGACAGCGCGATGCTGACGACCTGCTCGTCCGTGTCGAGGAGCAGCTCGGCGAAGCGCTTGATTTTCAGGTCGGAAATGTACTGGTAGAGGGTTTGCCCGGTCACGACCTTGAAGCGGCGCTCCAGCAGGCGGCGGGACAGGGCGACCTCTGCGATGACGTCCTTGACGGATATCTTCTTCTGGTAGTTGCGGTGGATGAACTGGACGGCCTTCTGGATCTGGGCGTCGTCTGTGGCGAAGGCCGCCGTGGAGATGCGTCCGACGATCTTGACGGGCTTCAGGACCACGTCCTCCAGCGGGGCGGTGGGGTTGGCCACCCGGCGCTCGATGAGCTCGGCGGCCTTGTAGCCGCCCTCCTCGATGTCCACGAAGATGCTGGACAGGGTGGTACTGCCGAGGCTGCAGAGCAGTTCGTCGTTGTCGACGCCGATTACGGACACCTCGTCGGGAATCCGCACGCCGGCGGCGTGGCAGGCCTCGATGAGGTTGTTGCCCTGGTTGTCGTCGCAGGCCATGATGCCGATGGGCTTGGGGATCAGCCGGAGCCATTCGCGGAGCCGGTCCCGCTCGTAGTACCACAGGTGGTCGATGTCCTGGAGGTTGTAGGCGTAGAAGGAATTGCCGAATCCGGCGGCCTCCACTTCCCGGCGGAAACCCTCGCAGCGCTCGTCGGACCAGCACACCCGGTTGAAGCCGAAGAAACCGAAGTTGCGGAATCCGCGGTCGATGTAGAAGCGGGCGGCCATGCGCCCGGTCCCGAGGTAGTCGGCAGTGATGTTGGGGATGGTCTTGAAGCGCTTCTTGAAATCCTGCGCCACGACCACGATGCCGTTCTTGCCGAACAGGCTCACGTCATCCGTCTCCTCGAACTGACCGATCACGGCGTCCGCCCCCCAGTCCTTGGCCCATTTGACCACGCCGGGGATGCCGATCTTCGCCTTGAAGGACGGCGGCATCCGGCAGATGGCCCACTGCTCCTTGCGGCGGGAGTAGCGGACGATGCCCTGCAGGAGCTTGTTCGCGAAGGACTCTGTGAAGTCGGTGATGATCAGCAGACGTAACATGATATCAATGACGATGATAACTGATGCCGAGCGCGTCGTAGTACGGATACTCGTGATCCGTAATGATGCTGAAGAACTGGTCGAAGTCGGCCGTGAAGGCCGGATCGTCCGGCGCCGTGGTTCCGGCCCAGGCGGGCGTGGCGTTCCAGCCGCGCTCGAAGAGACCGAGGGATTTCGGGAAGAAGTAGTAGGTCACGTGGTCGAAGCAGCGGAGCGTCTCGGCCCAGAGATGACCCTCGACGCCCAGGATCTGCGGGCGTGCCGCGGGCTGCAGGACCGGTTTGCCGGCACCGGAGTTGGTGAGATCGACGGGGGCGCCGTAGTCGTCCCAACGGACGGAACGGTACATGTCGAACGGCTGCAGGGAGAAGCTCCGGCGCTCGTCCACGAAGCCGCCCCAGTTGTGCCCGCGCTCGGTCTTGCCGTAGTTGTAGGCGAAGTCCATGTAGCAGTTGGGGGCGCTGGAGATGATGACGGGAATGCCCTCGTTCGCGAATTCATAGGGGAGCACGTCGCGGCCGTGCGATACGGTCCAGAGGTTGGTGAGTGCGAGGTTGCGCTTCAGGCGCGTCAGCGTGGCGGGCTCGATGCTCTGGCAGATGTCCTGCCAGCCGCCGAGCTTGACCCCGCGCGCTTCGGCGATGTCCATGACGCGGTTCAGGAAGTAATCCTTGAGCCAGCCGATGTCGCTGCGGCCGTTCGCCGCCATCAGCGCCTGGCAGGCCGGGGAAGCGGTCCAGGCGCCGTCCGGGACCTCGTCGCCGCCGACGTGGATGGCGTCGAGCGGCACGCCGGCCTCGTCATAAAGCGCGATCAGCGCGTCGAACACGGTCTCGAAGAAAGTATAGGTGCTGGGCAGGGCCACGTTCATGACGTTGTCTGTGTAGTCCTGCACGGATTCATATACGGAAGCGTCCTCCGGCTCGGAGAGCAGGCAGGAGGTGTCGCCGGTACGCTTGGCGCGGACCTCCATGGACTTGACCGCTGCGCGGGAATGGCCCGGGGTGTCGAATTCCGGGATCACGCGGATGCGGTGCTCCCAGGCGTAGCGCAGGATTTCGACGAAGTCGGCGTGGGAATAGTAACCGTTGCCGGGGGAGTCGTCGCCGGGCTTCGCCGCCACGCAGTAGGTCGGCTGGAGGCCGTCCGGCTCGGAGATGCTGCCGTCCTCCTCGAGGACCGGCAGGCAGCGGAAGGCGCCGTAGGAGGTGAGCTCCGGCAGGGCGTCGATCTCGATGCGCCAGCCTTCGTCATCACCGAAGTGCAGGTGCAGGAAGTTGGCCTTGTAGGCCGCCATCAGGTCGATCAGGCGGAGCAGGTCGGCCTTCTTCGTGAAATTGCGGCTCACGTCCAGCATCAGGCCGCGCCAGGGCAGGTCGGGCCAGTCGGTGACGACGGCCGCGGGGACCCGGTCGCCCTGCGCATTGCGGCGGATGCGGTCCAGGGTGGTGCGGGCGTAGCAGGCACCGTCCTCGTCGGCCGCCTCGATGCGGACTTCGCCGTCCGCGAGGGTGAGGCGGTACCAGCCGGGCTGCTGCCCGTCGAGCAGGGTGACGCTCGGCGTGGCGGAGAGATCGGTCTCGCCGTCGAGGGCCTTCACTTCTTTCAGTCGGGGAATGAGATCATAAACACCCGTTTCCACGTGCGTGTAGCCGAAGCCCGGGACGGGCTCGGCGGGCAGGAAACGGTACTCCGCCTCCACGGGCACGGGCTTGCCGCCCTTGCGCTGCAGGAAGAACCCTTCCGGGGCGCGGCACTGGTTGACCAGCGGGCGGGCCTGGTAGTTCAGGACCATCGCATCGCCCCGGGTGTCCGCAGCGGGCACGACGCGGTACAGGGTGCCGCTGATGTGCTCGATGGAGCCGGGGGCGTCCTCCGCCATGGTGACCGGCGTGCGGAACTGGCTGAACCAAATGGTCCAGTCGGTGCCTTCGGGCGGGTTCTGGATTTCCAGGACATGGGCGGCTCGACCGGTTTCAGGGTCGGTCGGACCTTCGGTCCATACGATGTGACAAGGTGTGGTGCACGATACGCAAAACGCGTACGCGATAAAGAGGAGGAAAAGATGTTTAGTGTTCACAATCAGCGGGTTTAATTTCCGATACAAATATGTAAAAAAAAGCGAAGCGGAAAAACAGCTTGACGCAAAATGTGTGTGCAAATACGCAAAATTGTTTTTGTCCTAACAATCAAATCCATATTTTTGCAAAAAATCACACAACAGAATGACACTTGGAATTGACGTCGGAGGAACCAATCTGGTCCTGGGCCTGGTCCAGGACGGCAAGATCGTGAAGCGGGTCTCCAACCCGTGGTTCCCGCATGAGGCCAGCCTGCAGGAAACGCTGGACACGCTGTCGGAGCGGATCTCCGGCATCATCACCCCGGATACGGAAAAAATCGGCATCGGTGTCCCGTCCGTCGTGGACGTCAACCGGGGCATCGTCTATGATACCGTCAACATTCCCTCCTGGACGGAGGTCCCCCTCAAGGAAATCCTCGAGCAGCGCTTCGGCATCCCCGTGGCCGTGAACAACGACGCCAATTGCTACGCGATGGGCGTGTACGAGGGCTACCCGGCCGACGCGAAGCCGGAGGTGCTCGTCGTCATCACCCTGGGTACCGGCGTCGGCATGGGTATCGTGGACCGCGGCCGGCTGTTCTGCGGCGCCAACTGCGGCGCCGGTGAGCTCGGCAGCCTCCCGTACCGGGGCGCCACCCTGGAGGCCTTCTGCAGCAAGCAGTTCTTCGCCGGCAGCGGCTGGGACAGCATGACCGCCTCCCAGGCCGCGCGCAACGGCGATCCCCGCGCCATCGCCCTCTTCACCGAGCTGGGCAAGCGCCTGGGTGACCTGCTCTGCACGGTCATGTTCGCCTACGATCCGAGCCACATCGCCTTCGGCGGTGGCGTCGCCTATAATTACCCGCTCTTCCGGCAGTCCATGGAGGCGCGCCTGAAGCGGGATTTCCCGTATAAATCCAGTCTTGAGAAATTGACCATCGACGTCTGCACCGGCGACGACATCCCGGTGATCGGCGCCTCTTTAATCTGACCCGCATATGATGAAGAAGATCCTCTACCTCCTTTTGACAGTGACGCTCTGCGCCTGCGGGCAGCAGGGCCGCATGGCTTCCGGGGACGAGCGCGTCCTGGACGGAGCCTGGCAGCTCACCCGCGAAGGTACTGCTGAGCAGTATGCCGCCACGGTCCCCTCGACGGTGTGCGGTGTCCTCTCGGAAGCCGGCTACTTCGGCGACGAACTCTTCACGGGGCGCAACTACGCCGCCGTGGACAAGACGCCGTTCGACGACTGCTGGATCTACAGCACCGAATTCGCGGCCGCACCCACCGCGGGCCAGTATTACGAGCTGGTCTTCGACGGCCTGAATTATTATGCCGACATTTTCCTGAACGGCACGCAGATCGCGGCCTCCGATACCACCTTCGGCGTCTTCTGCCGCCGTGCGTATGAGGTCGGCTCCCTGCTCAAGGCCAACAACCGCCTGGAAGTCCGCCTGCGCCGCGCGCAGAAGGGCGACCTGAATATCGGCTTCGTGGACTGGAACCCCCGTCCCTTCGACGAGAGCATGGGCATCGTGCGTCCGGTCACGCTCCGGGCCACCGGCGCCGTGTCGGTCGAGGACGTCTTCGTGGTGCCGAACCTGAACGTGGAGACGCTCGCGGAGGCGGATCTGGAGCTGCGCGTGAAGCTGCGCAACCGTTCCGACCGGCCCGTCGAGGGCACGCTGCGGCTTGCGCTGGACGGCGTGGGCGAGGCTTCGGTCCCCGTCAGCCTGCCGGCCGCCGCGCAGCAGACCCTCGTGCTGACGCCGGAGCAGCTCTCCCTGCTGCACCTGGAGCAGCCCCGCGTGTGGTGGAGCTATGACCTGGGCACGCCCGAACTGTACCACCTCGCCGCGTGCGTGGAGCAGGATGGCGCCGTGTCCGACCGCAAGGAGGTCGATTTCGGCGTGCGCAGCATCACCAGCCGCCTGACGGCCGAGAATTATCGCCAGTTCACGCTGAACGGCCGCGACATCCTCCTCAAGGGTGCCGGCTGGACCGACGACCTCTTCCTGCGCGACACGCCGGAGAGCATCCGCCAGCAGGTGGAGTACGTCATGGATATGAACCTGAACTGCATCCGTTTCGAGAATATCTGGGGCAAGGACGACACGGTCTATGACCTCTGCGACCAGCTCGGCGTGCTGGCCCTCGTGGGCTGGAGCTGCCAGTGGGAGTGGGAAGACTACTGCGGCCTGCCCGAGGTTCACGGCTACGGCTGCATCAATACTCCGGAGACGGAGGACCTGGCCGTCGCCTACTTCCGCGACCAGGTGGTGCGCCTGCACAACCATGCCGCTGTGATCGGCTGGCTGACCGGCAGCGACCGCATCCCGAATCCCCGTCTCGAAGCGCGTTATCTGGAGATTTATGAGGCCGAGGAATATCGTCCCTACGTCTGCTCGGCCAAGAATCTGGAGAGCCTCGCCGGCTGGTCCGGTACCAAGATGGAAGGCCCGTACGAGTACGTGGCCCCGGACTACTGGTACCGCAACACCGACGCGGGCGGCGCCTTCGGCTTCAACACCGAGACCGGCATCGGCGCCAACCTGCCGCAGGCGGAGTCCCTGCGCCGCATGATTCCGGAAGAGGCCCTCTGGCCCCTGTCCGACAGCTGGAGCTTCCATTGCACGACCTCCGGTTCGGCGATGAATTCGCCGACCATGCTCAATACGATTATCGAGAACCAGTACGGCGCCGCCCGTGATTTCACGGACTTCGTCCGCAAGGCGCACGCCGTGGACTACGACGGCACGCGCGCCATGTTCGAGTCTTTCCGCGCCCGCATGCCGAAGAGCACCGGCATCGTCCAGTGGATGCTGAACTCCGCCTGGCCGTCCCTCTACTGGCAGCTCTACGACTGGTACGGTGCCCCGACCGCCGGCTACTACGGCACGAAGAAGGCCTGCGAGCCCGTCCAGCTCATCTTTGACTATGCCGACCGCAAGGTCTATGCAGTCAGCGAGCGGCCGGAAGCCTGCACGCTCAAGGCCAGCTTCACCGTCTATGACGAGCACTCCCGCGTGCTGGGCGGCGACAGCCGTGAGATCACGCTGGACTACCGCCAGAGCCTGCCGGTCTTCGACCTGCGCCGCTTCGACGGCAAGCCGCATTTCGTCGCGCTCGCCCTTACGCAGGCCGACGGCACCCCCGTCGCGGACAACTTCTACTGCCTGCCCGCCAAGGACAGCGAATACAACTGGGGCCGCACCAACTGGTACCTGACCCCGATCACCCGCCACGCCGACCTGCGCTTCGCCTTTGCGCAGGAGCCTGCCGACGTGCAGATGCGCGTCGAGGGCGGCGACGGTGCCTGGACGGTCACCCTGACCAATGCGTCCGATGTCATTTCCTATATGAATATTCTCAAGGCCCTGGACGCTGACGGCCAGCTGGTCGCCCCGGCCTTCTGGAGTGACAACTTCTTCCCGCTCCTGCCGGGCCAGACCAAGACGGTCAGCTGCCGTGCGGACGCGAAGGACGTGCATTTTGCGCTGGACTGCGGCGCGCAGGCCGCCCCGCTGACGGAGGAGGAAGACATTTCCCGCAACCGGTCCAAGTACGCGAACGACCAGTTCCGCGAGGATGACCAGTACACCGTGGCCGAGCCGTACGAGACGGTGACGGTGTCCCAGCCCCGCTCGAAGAAGATCAAGAACATCATCTTCATGATCGGCGACGGCATGGGCGTGGAGCAGGTCAGCTGCGGCTGGGTGCTCAACGGCGGCCATCTCAATATGGACAACATGCCGTATTCCGGCTTCTCCCGCACCTACGCGGTGGACCGCCTCGTCACGGACTCCTGCGCCGGCGGCTCCGCCCTGGCCACGGGCGTGAAGACGCGCTACCATTATATGGGCGTGGATCCGGAGGGCAATCCGGTGCCGTCCATGCTGCACCGTGCCCAGCAGAAGGGC
>Ga0310696_10007473_pt1 | contig 12814 bp, 6 predicted proteins | sample AusTroGonzalo_MG_4_FD_203885 | JGI IMG/M metagenome (GOLD analysis project Ga0310696, IMG submission 203885) | Bovine rumen microbial communities from tropical cattle in Woodstock, Queensland, Australia - Gonzalo_02 (v2) (version 2) | ecosystem: Host-associated > Mammals > Digestive system >... | reverse complement strand
TCGGGATCAAAGTCAATGATATGGGTTGTGGTGGCAATGAGGGCACGGCGTGAGCAGCCTATGGATACCACGTCACCTGTTACTATATCGTTGCCGTCAACGGTGAAATACTGATACTGACGTATTGAACCGTTGGATATGAGATTGGCTCCGTTTATGGTTCCAACCCAGAGTCTGCCGTATACATCACGGGAGAATGTCTTGACAGCATTACTGCTCAAACCCTTCTCTGTTCCTATCTGAACCTGCTGTATGTAGTTGGCGCTGGCGGTCAGAAATGAAATGGACAGAACTATTGATGTAAGAATCCTTTTCATACTAGAGTTGTTAATGACGTCTGCTAATGTACTATAATTGGGTTAAATAAGCAAATCAGAGTGTAATATCTATTCCTTGCGCAGGGATGACAGGCTCTTTCCGGTCTCGCGTTTGAACGTCTTGCTCATATCATCGGCACTGGCAAAACCTGTCTGTGAAGCTATCACCTCCGGGTCATCATCCGTATTCGAGAACTTGTCCTTGACCATTGCCACCCTTATCCTGAGCAGATAATGTGAGAGGTTGGTGTCAAGCAGTCCATGCATCTTGCGCAGTATGACGCTCTGGCTTATTCCCATCTTCTCACTTATGGTCATGTCTGTAAGCTTGCTGTCGGATATGTTCTCATCAATGAGCCCGTTGAGAGAACGTACAAACTCCTCATCGGTGAGGCTGAAGGTCTGGTCAGGGCTCATCTTGCTGAAATAGCCGTAGTGGTACTGGCGCTTTATCTCAAACCTGCCTCCCAGCTGGCTGAGTATCATGGCCGACATCTGCTTGCTGTCATAAGGATTGACTATAAAGGCATCTGCCCCCATCTTATAACCCATGTTCTTGTTCCTCTTGTCTGTCCTGGAAGTGAGCAGGATGATGGGGATATGGCTTATCTCCAGGGTGCTCTTTATTGTCCGGCATAACTCAAAGCCATCCATCCTGGGCATATCGGCATTGCTGATTATAAGGTCAACCCTTGTATCCTTGATGAGGTTGAGCGCATCCACTCCGTCTGCGGCCGTATGTATGCTGTGGAACATGCTCTTGAAATCATCCTTGAATGACTCCAGCTCATCGGGAGTGCCACCTACATAGAGGATGGTCATGTTGTTTGTATCAAAGTCCTGTGCCAGTCCCTCCTTTGTATCGGCATCGCTGTTTGAAGCGGCTGTTGCGGCGGTTTGAGACTCCTGATTGGCTTTATCCTGTTTCTTTACGGGTGCACCGTTCTTGCCTATCTGGGGCGGGAAATCCATATAGAAGGTTGAGCCCACTCCGTCCTCATTGTTATAGGCCGACATGTTTCCGCTTATGAGGCTGAGCTGGAGTCTGGCATAGGGGAGTCCCAGTCCGTATCCCGGTATTGAGCTGTCCTCATTCTCGCGGTAGTAGCGCTTGAACAGGATCTCGGGGTCACTGGAGAATCCGCGGCCCTGGTCCTTGACAGATACGCGTATCATGTCACCCACCCTTGATGTGCTTACGGTGATGACAGTGCCGGTGGGGCTGTATTTGATGGCGTTGTTAACCATGTTTGAGAGGCCGGTCTCAATGATCCTCTTGTCTATGGATACGTTTCCTATTGAGTTATCCATGATGAACCTTAGGCTGAATCCCTTTCCGTAGCAGTCTATGCGGTAGTCCTCAAGCAGGAAATTGATCCATTCGTTCAGGTTCACCTCTTCTATCAGTATGTCGGCCTTGTTTATATCGGCACGGCTGCTGTCAAGTATCATGTTCACCATGACGGTCATCTTGTTGACCTGGTTGAATATGCGTTCCATACGCTCATAGTCTATACCGTCAACTGATTTCTCCTGCAGGAAATCCTTTACGGGGTTGTATATGAGTGAGAGCGGTGTGCGCAGCTCGTGGGCTATGTTTGAAAGGAATGCAATCTTGTCCTCACGGTTCTTGATGTTCTGGGCGGCCAGCGCCTTCTCCATGCGGTTCTTCTCCATGCTGCCCGATATGCGTGCCACGGAGTAACCGAATGCAAGCATAACTATGAGTGCAATGAGAACACCCGGTATGGTAGCCAGGAAAGGCTTGGGAATCTTGAACCTGAGCAGTGTCTGGGGCTCACTGAGTCCCTTTCTGTAAGCCTGTCTTATAACCAGGGAGTATGTACCGCTCTCTATCTTGGGTATGGTGATGACGGTATTGGTGGTGCTCATTGTTATAACCGGCACTCCATCCTTGCATATGTCATACAATATCAGGCGCGGGTAGATGGGGTTGAACGCGTTGGCGGAGAACTCAACGGTAAACTCCCTGAACTTTGTGGGCAGCTTGATGGGTCTCTTTATGGAGTTGGCTATCTCACTCTCGGTTATCTCTCTCTTCTCGGTCTTGGCCGATATGCATATGACCTCTACTGGAGGAGTATCATACATAAGCGAGCTGTTGGTGTTGATAGCCACCAGACCGTTGGCGTTGGGGAACAGCACTATGCCTGTTGCCGTGCATATGGCAAACTGTGTGAGTGAGCGTGAGGTAGGTACGCCATCCTCGACTGAGTACATGAGAATCTCTTTCTTGGCAGGATCATAAAGATGGATATACTCATTTGTAGTATTGAACCAGACGCGGTCTTTCTTGTCAACTGCCACGTTCAGGAACCTTCCGTTGCCCCAGGTCTTGAATATGAGTTCATCATAGTTGGAGCGCGGGTCATAACGGTGCAGCCCCTCGGGCTCTGTAAAGAAGAGCTCACCCTGTGAGTTGGTGGCCAGTGATGTGATGTTGTGTATCACCTTCTGCTGGTTATGATATATGTCACGTGTCTCGGTGGTGTTGTAATTGATTTCAAGTATCTCTCCGCGGCAGGTTACGTATACGGCATACTGAGATATGCAGATGTTCTCAACATTCTTTACCGGCTGGTTGTCATGCATGGGAATGACAAACTCCTCAAGACTCTCTGTATCATGCCTGTAGACATAATGGCGGGAGTTTACGTTGAATATGAAAACATCGCCGGTGGGAGCTGATGCCAGACGTATGTTCTTGGAGTCTGAGTTGGATATCTTTCCAAGTACCGGATGTTCTGAGAGGGATTTTATAAGACCGTTCCTGCGGTTGAACAGCAGCAGGCCATAGTCCGGATCTACCATGAGCAGGTTGTCGTCATCAAACCGGCACATGGAGTTTATGGAGTAGCGCCAGGAGTTGATGAATATGTTCTTGAGGTTGGTGATGGGATTGATACGGCATAATCCGTTACCCTGTGTGCCAAGTATCACGGTCCCTTCCGGCTCCTCATAGGCCGATATGTAGTTCTCATAGTTTATTATTCCGTCATTCTGTTCATGCAGGTAGAACAGCTGGTCTATGAAGGTCTTCTTGATGGATATAAGGCCGAATCCGGCAGTTGCATAGAGAGTCTCCTGCTCCTGTGAGTTTACCAGCGTTGATGTGATGTTCTTAAGGTTGGATATGAAGAGCGTGTTGGCCTTTCCGTTTATTATGTTGTCACGCTCTATCACGTTGGTTCCCAGCTCGGAGTGACATACAACCATACTGCCGCTTGGCAGAGGTGTTATGTATGAGATGTCATTGGAAATGATGTCGCAGTTATTGGTATTGTACCGTGCAACCAGTTCATAGTTGCTGTTAATGTGGTAGCCTTTTATTCCCTGTGAGGGGACAGCGAGCCATATCACGTTACTCTTGTCAATCACGGTTGCCTTGGCAACAATGGGAGCGTCTGTGCCGGGAACCTTGCGCAGAGTGCCGTTACGTCTGTCAAAGCTGTAGAGTCCCAGGGCGTCATCGGCCAGATAGAGAATGGAGCTGTCTGACTCAGAACGCACAATCTTGCAGAAAGAGTAATCCTCATTGCCTTTCAATGCCGATATGAGAGTGCACTCACAGGTCTCAAGGTTGTATGAGTAGAGGCTGCGGGTCTCCTTGTCATAGAATGTGGCTACATCACCCTCCAGAAGAAGATGCTGTGTGTTTAGTATGATGTCATCATACCTGAGCGTGGTGGCTATGTCTTTCCTGGAGTCATAGTGCAGGATCCTGTCATTACAGGCCATCAGCACGCTGTTGGTACATACAATGCTCTTTACGTTACCCAGTATAGCCAGACCTCCCTCTGTGGCAAGGTCCCTGATATTCGTTACGGTTCCGTTTGATATAAGTGATATACCTACGTCGGATCCCACCCAAAGACGTCCCTGACGGTCTTTGGTAAGCACGTTCAGGGTCTGGCTCTCCAAACCGTTGCCAATTGTCTTCTGGCTTATGGAAATACCTCCGGCTGCCCACATCAGAGAGGAGCAGATAAGGGCCGATAATATAAGCAAGCACCTTTTCATACTGTATCGCGGACTAAAGCTAATTTATTACTACAAAGCTAATAATTGGCTCTATTAAATCCGATTATTTATCCAAAAAAAAAGGCGTGCGGAGTAATTTTCCGCACGCCCCTGTAAGGATTTATACCCGGAATCAGAGATTGGGGTTGTATTTCTTCCACTCGCTTACTGCGGGCAGCACGCCAAGTGAGATAACCTCATCACGCATAGCCTGCAGGTGCTTGTAGCTGGCCTCGATGTCAGCCATCTCAGTAGCGGTACCCTTGACGTCAGTGTAGTGAACGCCGGTAGCGTCGATGGTTGAAGGCATAGCCATCATCACGTTCTGGAACTGTGAGTTGTTTACATAGCAGCCAGCGGGCCACTCAAACTTCTCACCGCCCATGGCAGCGCCGATCATCTCAATTGATACGAATGAGGGGCTCTGGAATGATGAACGTCCGCGAAGCTCGATGATCTTGGCACCACCCTTGATAACATCCTGCTTCATCTGTGCCCACTGCTCGTCTGTAAGAGCGGGAGTGCCGATGATGTCGGTCAGAGGCTTGCCGTCAACCTTGGCGGTTGAAGCGAATACAGCCATCTGCTCACCGTGGCCACCGTAAGTACGTGCGGTTGTAACCTTGTCCTGAGCTACACCGAAGTGCTTGGCCAGGGCGCTCTGCAGACGTGTTGAGTCAAGAGCAGCCAGAGTAGTGATCTGTGAAGGTTTCAGACCTGAGTAAACCAGAGTTACCAGACCGGTGATATCGGCGGGGTTGAATATGATGACGCAGTGCTTAAGGTCAGGGCAGTAGGTCTTGATGTCCTTACCCAGCTGCTCGGCAATCTTGGCGTTGCCTACCAGCAGGTCCTCACGGGTCATGCCGGCCTTACGGGGTGCACCACCTGATGAAACCATGTATTTGGCATCCTTGAAAGCCTCCTCAACCTTGTCGGTGAAGGTGATGTTCACACCGGGGAATGCGCAGTGGCGGAGTTCCTCAACTACACCCTCCAGTCCGGGAAGATAAACATCATAAAGACAGATGTTTGATGACAGTCCCATCATGATGGCAGTCTGTGCCATGTTTGATCCGATCATACCGGCTGCGCCAGAGATGACCAGTTTCTCATTTGTCAAAAACTTCATAGCTTAAAGTATTATAGTTCCGTTTTATTGTCTTGGGATGCAAAAGTAATCATTTACTTCTTTGATTGGTATATAAATTCGGAAAACTTACACTAAATTAGCAATCCCCAAAAGCAATTTTTCAAATGGCAATAATCAAATCAGTTAGGGGTTTTACACCCCAGATAGGAGAGGACTGTTTTCTGGCCGATAACGCCGCAGTGATAGGTGATGTAGTGATAGGCACAGGCTGCAGCATATGGTTCGGCGCGGTTCTGCGAGGTGACGTCAACTCCATCCGCATAGGCAACGGTACCAATATACAGGACGGCGCGGTTATACATACTCTTTACCAGCGCTCAGTAACGGTTATAGGTGACAACGTATCGGTAGGTCATAACGTTACCATACACGGAGCCGAAATCAAGGACAACGCCCTTATAGGAATGGGATCCGTGGTGCTTGACCATGCCGTTGTGGGCGAGGGTGCTATCGTGGCTGCTGGATCTGTAGTGACCGGCAAGACGGTCATTCCGCCCCATACGCTTTGGGCAGGGGTTCCGGCCAAGTATGTTAAGGATGTGGATCCGGAGCAGGCGGAGGAGATGAATGTGCGGATTGCTCGGGATTATCATATGTATGCCTCTTGGTATAAGGAGGAAGAGTAGTGCTACGGCGGGCTCTCGCGCCTTCGGCGCTCGGGAGTTTTTGACTTTTATGGCCCTTTCAGGGCCTAAAAAGTCGCTAGCTGGAAACGTATTATTGTATTAGGAGCATTTTACCTTTTTTTAGTTTGGGGCGGCGACGCCCCAAACCCGCTTCATTTCACTACGTTCCATTCCGCTCTGCCGGCCTTCCAGGCCGGGTAAAACTAAGGCCTCGCTAGCTTTGCTCGCGAGGCCTTAGTTTTACTGGGTGCAGCTGGAAACCTTTGTGTACCTAGGTGTACCAAGCTGGAAACCTTTCTGCAGGTTAGGGACACGCACGGGGAAACGCAGGTGCGGTGGTATTTTTTAGTTCAAGCCGATTTCGCCCAGGATGCGGTCTGAGGTGCCGCTGCTGCTGCGCACATAGTCGCCTGCTGCGCGGCCGGCTTTCTTCAGGGCTGTGGGGTTGCTGATGAACTTGTCAATGAGGATACGCAGGCTGTAGGCATCGGTAACCTCAAATCCTCCCTTAAGACGCTTAAGGTCCTGAGCCTCGCGGAAACGCTGGTTGTTGGGACCGAACAGAACGGGGATGTCAAATACGGCAGCCTCAAGCACATTGTGTATACCCACTCCGAATCCTCCGCCTATGTAGGCTATGTGTCCGTAGCGGTATATGGATGAAAGCATGCCGAAACAGTCTATTATGAGGGTGTCATATCCCTTGATATTCTCCAGAGTGGCCTTGGACAGACGTATGCAGTCCCTTCCGTTCAGCATTGACTCTATCTGCTGCAGATGCTCCTCATGTATCTCATGCGGCGCAATGATGAGCTTCCAGTCACGTTTGGGAAGGAAATAGGGTATGAACAGCTCCTCATCGGCCGGCCATGAACTGCCTGCAATGAATGTGGGATTGCCGTTCACGAATTTCTCAATGATGGGATACTGCTGTGATGCTGCAGCCACCTCTATTACACGGTCTGCGCGAGTATCGCCTACAATGGATACATCGGTGATACCTATGCTGCAGAGCAGGTCCTTTGAGTGTCGGTCCTGTACAAAGAGATGCTTGAAATAGCTCAGGGCCTTGGCGTAACCCTTTCCGTACCACTTAAAGAAGAGCTGGTTGTCACGGAAGATGGATGATACGCTGAATATCTCTATACCGCGCTTGTGCAGTCCCCTAAGGAAATTGGGCCAGAACTCATACTTGATGAAGAAGGCCTTCTCTATCTTTATGGTGTTGAGGAATCTCCTAACGTTGATAGGGGTGTCAAAGGGCATGTAGCATACTATATCGGCACCTTTGTAATCTTTGCGCACCTCATAGCCTGAGGGTGAGAAGAATGTGAGCAGTATCTTGCACTCAGGGTGTTTGTTGTGGATCCTCTCAATAAGAGGGCGTCCCTGCTCGAACTCACCCAGTGATGATGCATGGAACCAGAGGTATTTGGACTGTGGGTCAACCAGAGGTCTTATTGTGTCAAGTATCCTGTTGTGGCCTTTTATGAGCAGACGCGCTTTCTTGTTAAAGAGGGCGGCTACAGCTATAAGACCCGAATAGATGTATATGCAGATTGTATAGAATATCATATCAATGTCACGCTTCAGAGGAGAGTTCAGATATGGCCTTGCGGGCACGTCTGAGCGTCTCTTCACGTCCTATGAAATCAGTTATGCAGAATATCTGCGGTCCCATGGCGGCTCCTACAAGTGTCACGCGCAGCGCGTTCATGACCTTGCCGGTGGCGTAGCCCTTGGATGCTATCCATTCCATAACCTTTGGCTCAAGCGTCTCACCGTTCCAGTCAGGCTGTGACTCCAGGAAATCACAAAGCTCGGCTGTGGTCTTGGGAGCCTCATCCTTCCACCATTTCTTGAGTGATTTCTCATCATATGAGGTGGGAGCCTGGAACAGGTAGCTGCAGTTGTCCCACAGCTCTCCGATAAAGTTCACACGGTTCTTGACCAGACCTACGGCGGTCTCGACGCGCTCTATGGGAGCGTTCACACCGTGACTCTCCAGGATGGGGTTGAACAGCTGGGCAACCTCGCGGTCGCTCTTGAGCATTATGTATTCGTGGTTGAACCACACTAGTTTCTGATAGTTGAAACGGGCACCTGCCTTGCTGCATTTCTCCAGGTTGAACAGGTCTATCATCTCATCCATGGTCATGAGCTCGCGGTCGTCACCGGGATTCCAGCCCAGCAGAGCCAGGAAGTTGATGACAGCTTCGGGCAGGTAATCTTTCTCACGGTATCCTGATGATATCTCACCGCTCTTGGGGTCATGCCACTCAAGCGGGAATACGGGGAATCCCAGACGGTCACCGTCACGCTTGCTCAGCTTGCCGTTGCCCTCGGGCTTGAGCAGCAGGGGCAGGTGTGCAAACTGCGGCATGGTATCCTCCCAACCGAATGCGCGGTACAGAAGGACGTGCAGGGGAGCAGAAGGAAGCCACTCTTCGCCACGTATTACATGGGTCACTTCCATCAGATGGTCATCAACGATGTTTGCCAGGTGATATGTGGGCAGCTGGTCTGCTGATTTGTAGAGAACCTTGTCATCCAGAACGGATGAGTTGATGGTAACCTTACCACGGATAAGGTCATCAACCTCAACCTCCTGACCGGGCTCAATGAGAAAACGTACCACATACTGGTTACCGCCGTCAATGAGAGCCTTGACCTCATCGGCCGGAAGGGTAAGTGAGTTGCGCATCTGGCCGCGGGTGGCGGCATCATACTGGAAATTGGGAATCTCATTGCGCTTGGCCTCCAGCTCGGCAGGAGTGTCAAAAGCAATGTAGGCCTTTCCGTTCTGGAGCAACTGGTCTACATATTTCTTGTAGATATCCCTGCGCTCTGACTGACGGTAAGGACCGTAGTTTCCGCCAAATGAAACACCCTCGTCAAACTTGATGCCCAGCCAGCGGAAGGCCTCAAGAATATATTCCTCAGCACCCGGTACGAAGCGGTTGCTGTCAGTGTCCTCAATTCTGAATATAAGGTCGCCCCCGTTTTTGCGGGCGAACAGGTAGTTGTAAAGTGCTGTGCGTACACCTCCGATATGGAGTGGACCGGTGGGGCTGGGCGCAAAACGTACCCTGACGCGACGGCTGCCTGTATTCTCTGTCATCTCTTTTGTTTTAGCGCTGCAAAATTAATCATTTTCTCACTAAAATGTCCTATTTTTACAATCCAACCAAAGAGCATAATCTTAATGAATGATAAAAGGCGCTTAATAAAGAGCAACAGGAACCTGCTTATCTTATTGTCAGTCATTTCCGTACTGCTTACGGTTTATTCCATGCCCATCGGCCATAAGGAGAATTACTCATATACTGTGGGTAAACCGTGGACCTACAATGTGCTGATAGCACCGTTCAGCTTCTCGATAGAGAAGGGTGATGACGTCTGGCAGGCCGAGGCCGACAGTTTGAGAGCATCATTTGCCCCCTATTTCAGCCGCAATGCAAGTATCGGTGAGAATGCCATAGCCCAGTTTGACAAGTTCTACAAGGACAGTCTGAGCAAGGTGGTATGGGAGGAGTCTTACATCTCGCTGCGCAGCCGTCTTGAGAAGGTTTACGCCGACGGAGTGATATCCACCCAGGATGAGGAGATACTGGCCGGCAAGGAACTGTTCCGTACTTATGAGGGCAACACATCCTCTTTTGTCCAGACATCAAGCGTAAGGAGCGTACGTGACGCATACCGTTACGTGACCGATGCCGATGTTTACGTATTTGACCGATACATGCTGCTGGAGCATAATCTGGAGAATTTCATCCAGCCCAACGTGATGTATGACGCAGCCCGTTCCGAGGCTGATCTGGAGGCTGAGCTGAATGAGATATCACATTTCCGCGGTATGGTGGTGGCCGATCAGAAGATAATTGACCAGGGTGAGATAGTTGACAAGGAGAAGAGTCTCATCATAAAGTCATACCTGGACATCGTGAATGACAAGACGGCTTCCAAGCAGTTCCAGCTGCTTACGTTGTCGGGACGTGCGTTGTTTGTTTTTCTCTGTTTCCTGATACTGTACGTATACCTGAGCCTCTATCGCATGGACGATATAGATAGCCGCTCCATACTCTATTTCCTGTTCGGATCAATCACTACGTTCACCGTATGCGTGGGCCTGTTCTGCCAGTATTCCAGCTGGAACATTTTCCTGTTCCCCTGTTCCATGCTGGCCATTATGCTGCGCATATTCCTGGATTCACGCACGGCTTTCACAGGTTATCTGGTGTTCGTACTCACAACATCCCTGATTGTCAGCATGCCGTATGAGTATGTGCTGCTCCAGCTCATTGCCGGACTTACCGGTATCTACACCCTCAAGGAGCTTTCACAGCGTTCACAGATACTGCATACATGCCTGCTCATATTCGTATCATACAGTTTGGTCTGGATTGCCCTTCAGATGACCCAGTTGGATGATATCCGCAACATAGACCCCTGGATATTCCTCTACTTTGCAATCAACTGCGTAGTGATACTGCTTGTCTATCCGTTGCTGTTTGTGATTGAGAAACTGTTCGGATTTACATCAAACGTAACCCTCATAGAGCTGTCAAACATAAACAACCCGCTGCTGCGTGAACTGGCCGAGAAGGCTCCCGGAACGTTCCAGCACTCCATGCAGGTGTCAACCCTGGCAGCCGAGGCAGCCCGCCGTCTCAAGGCCAATCCGGCCCTTGTACGTACAGCTGCTCTCTATCATGACATAGGCAAGATAGACAGTGCCCCATTCTTTACTGAAAACCAGAGCGGCGTGAACCCGCATGACAAGCTTACTCCGCAGGAGAGCGCCCAGATCATAACCGGTCACGTGGAGAAAGGTCTGGAGCTGGCCGATAAATACGGTCTGCCGCAGGCCATACGCGGTTTCATATCATCACACCACGGCAAGGGCGTGGCCCGCTATTTCTATATCAAATACACTCAGGACCATCCCGATGTGGTTCCCGATGAGAATGAGTTCTCTTATCCAGGTCCCAACCCTTACTCCAAGGAGACCGCCATCCTCATGATGGCCGATGCCGTTGAGGCCGCCTCACGCAGCCTTAAGGAGTATACTGAGGAGAGCATAGGTGAGCTTGTAGACAAGATCATTGATACACAGGTGCAGGAGGGCTATTTCAAGAACTGCCCCATCAATTCACTTGAGATAAACCGAGTAAAGGAGACCTTCAAGGAGAAGCTGCGCACCATGTACCATACGCGCATAAGCTACCCCGAGCCTACTGCGGGTCTGCATCGTAGTACAGAGTGACTCCGCCCGGCATGTTCTGGGCAGCAGCCTTCCGGGCAGCCTCATTGATCTGAGTACGTATCTGGCCCGGTGCCATGTCAAGTGCCGCTTTCACTATAATACGGCGTATGTGCATATACTGTACCCTTGATACCGGGGGTGCATCGGGACCGAGCACATTCTGTGGTCCGAACAACTCACTCAGGTTGCCGGCAAGTGCCTGTGCCGCCTGCTCCACATTCTGCAGTTCCGTACCCTTGGCAGTTACCGATATGAGCCTGGTGTAGGGCGGGTAGCGGAAAGCGTTGCGTTCATCCATCTGTATGTTGTAGAATCCGCGGTAATCATTGCGGCGTACCATATCCAGAACCGGTGCATCGGGCTGGCGTGTCTGTATTATCACCTTACCCGGCGTATCCCTGCGTCCGGCACGTCCTGCCACCTGTGCCATAAGCTGGTAGGCGCGCTCGGTAGCCCTGAAATCGGGGTAGCTCATTATGGAGTCGGCCTGCAGTATGCCTACTACGCTTACGTTGTCAAAATCGAGTCCCTTGGATACCATCTGGGTGCCTATCAGTATATCGGTACGTCCCTCCTGGAAATCAGTTATTATGGATTCATATCCCTCCTTGGCAGAGTCCAGGTCAAGTCTGGCTACGCGTGCGCCGGGGAATGTGGCGGCTACCTCCTCCTCAATACGCTCTGTGCCGAATCCGCGTCCTCTCAGAGCCCGGCCGCCGCATGACGGGCAGCTCAGAGGTACCCTGTATTTGTGTCCGCAGTAGTGGCAGCTGGCTATGTCGGCGCTTTTGTGGAAGGTAAGGCTCACGTCACAGCAGTCACATTTCTGAACCCATCCGCAGTCGGGGCACTCCACCGTTCCGGCATAGCCTCGGCGGTTATGGAACAGTATGGCCTGACGCCCGTTCTGCAGTGCCTGTCTTATTGATTCAGTGAGTTGCGGCGAGAAGATTCCTTTCATGTATTTCTTACGCCTCAGCTCTGCCGTGTCCACAATCTCTATCTCTGGCAGTCTCATGCCGCGGAACCTCTCTGTGAGCGTTACCAGTCCGTACTTGCCGCTTACGGCGTTTGAGTAACTCTCCAATGCCGGTGTGGCACTGCCCAGAAGTGTCTTTGCTCCGCAAATGGATGCCAGCATTATGGCTGTGTTACGGCCCTGATAACGAGGTGAAGGGTCCTCCTGCTTAAAGCTGGGCTCATGCTCCTCATCCACTATTACCAGTCCCAGCTGCTGCATGGGCAGCATCACGGCCGATCTGGCTCCCAGAATCAGTTTATATGGGTTGGGTCCCGTGAGCCTGTTCCACACCTCTACACGAATGTTGTCCGAGCAGCGTGAGTGGTATACGCACATGTCGTCACCGAACACCTTCTGCAGACGGTGCATGATCTGTGTGGTAAGGGCTAT
>Ga0310696_10007472_pt1 | contig 12816 bp, 11 predicted proteins | sample AusTroGonzalo_MG_4_FD_203885 | JGI IMG/M metagenome (GOLD analysis project Ga0310696, IMG submission 203885) | Bovine rumen microbial communities from tropical cattle in Woodstock, Queensland, Australia - Gonzalo_02 (v2) (version 2) | ecosystem: Host-associated > Mammals > Digestive system >... | reverse complement strand
CTTGCAAGGCAGGCGCTCTAGCCAGCTGAGCTAATCCCCCACGTATAGTGGTATATTAAATCGCCATTCAAAACGGCTTTTATAATATACCATTATTTTGTGTGTGTGTCAATGTTTTTTCAAAACTTTTTGGAATTTTTGATTTATTTTCCTATCCTTTTATTACATCTATTAATCTCTTCTTGACTTCATCTTCGCCAAGTAAACTAATAATCTCAAATAGGTCTGGCGAATTCTTTCGAGTGGTGATACAAACACGAATTATTGCACTTACATCTGCAATGCTACCTTTGTAATCCGAAGGATTTGCTTTATATGCTTTCATATCGCTAGCAAAACCACATCTGTCTGCCACAGTCTTTAAGAAAGCAAACCATTCCTCATTAGATGCGAATTTGTGCATATTTGTCGCATAATCTAGTACTACGGCATGTACATCTTCGCGAGAAATATTCTCAGGAAATTCTAAATCTCGCACTCTATGCCAGAATAATTCATTAAACATGTAGAAATATAGTTCCTTCACATCTTCCCACTTACCTATATCTTTTCTTGGTCTAGGCTTCTCACGATCAATATTTAGTACTGCTTTCGAATACTCTGGATCATTATCTAAGATGTTGGCAAATTCTACATCATGTTCTCTCGCCCAATCCAAAGTTTCATTGTATACTTTCTCCGCCGTCATACGAGATATAACATTTTTTGATACATCAGTTAATTTCACCAAGTCTAGAATTGGTGCGACAGCGGTTATATCCTTGATACCAAATTTAAATTCCTTCCAGTCTAGCATAGGATTTTGATTGCGCCAGCCTTCGAATTTGGAATTTAGTAGATTAAGCAAATATTCTAGCAGACTATTTACTGGATATCCATGATCTGCATAATATCTCATATCTGCCTCTGGGTCATACCTCTTTGATATTTTACGACGATTTCCTTCATCACCAATCTTACAAATAAGAGGATTGTGACAATATGTGATATGAGGGAATCCAAGCGCATCGAATATCTCTATGTGTGCTGGCGTAGAACTAATATATTCCTCACCACGCACGACTATGGTTGTACCCATCAAAGTATCATCTATAGCGTGAGCAAACGCATAAGGTGGAATGCCATCATTTTTAAGCAAAATTATATCTTTTGCATTGGCATTTGCTTCTATTTCGCCTTTTATAAGGTCATAGAACTTCACACGCTGCGTACCATCATTTTGAGTACGCAAACGAATGGCAAATTTTTCACCATTAGCAAGATGTTCTTCTATCTCTGCAAGAGGCATATCTCGACAAGGGTCATACTCCTTGCCATCATCTATTTTAAACTTCTCCTCACGTAGTTTCAGTACATCTGCCTTACCTTCCGTCTTCTTGCAAAAACATGGGAAAGCCTTGCCCTCTGCCACCAATTTTTTAGCATATGCTTTGTATATATCCACACGTTTACTCTGCACATAAGGACCATACATACCTATGTCCTCACCATCCAGTGTCTGATATTCATCAAAACTGATACCATATCTCGCCAGGTTTTCATAAATGACGCGTACAGCATCTGCCTTTTCTCGTTTGTTGTCTGTATCCTCTATACGTAAAAAGAAAACACCATCTGTCACACGAGTAAGATTGTATGATATAAACATTTGAAAAAAGTTCCCTACATGCATATAACCTGTAGGGCTAGGTGCAAAACGTGACACTACTTGCTTTTTATCTAAATTACGTTTTGGATACCTCTTTTCGATTTCTGCAACCGAAAACCTATCACCTGGGAATAGCATTTCTGCCAGTCTCACATTTTCACTTTCCGTTCTCATTTTCTCTCCTTTAGTTTGGATAAATATATTGGCCAACTACCACTTCTACTTCATATGCTGTATTACCAAACATGCTAAGTCTTATAACCGTCATGGTCAAAGTATCACCCACTTCGAGTTTTGCGATTAGCGATATAAAGTTAGCACAAGTGAGCGTAGTGCCTGTAAGTGTGGTCGCTCCCACATTCGCATTGCCACCAAATTCTATCTTACTGATATAATCATTGCTTGAAAAATTAAAATTACTCGTACCGACCTTGTAACTATTGGTATCTGAAACACTACTAGATGTAATATGTATGTATCCTTGGTTATTATTAGTGTAGTCCTCAGCTGACAAACCAAAGTATACACTGCCTGGCACATAGCCATAACCACCACTGGTATTCTGCAATAACTTGATAGCAATATCCTTAGCCTCATCTATTGGTATGGCATATCCCATCCCCTCGATGCCGGTCCCAAATGACTTTGCGTTAACAATTCCAATTAAGTTGCCACTAGCATCAAAAAGTCCACCACCAGAATTACCACTATTGATAGAAGCATCTGTCTGTAATAGATGGTATGTAACGAGATCCATGGTTATTTGACGATCCTTGGCACTAATAATGCCTCGACTAACCGAATAACCTTGACCTAATGCATTACCTACAGCAAATACTGTATCTCCAATCTTGAGTGTGCTAGATGTCCCAAATGTCACAGCCTTTAATCCGGTCACATGTACTTTTAGCACCGCAAGATCTGCAGACGCACTAGAGCCTACCAAAGTGGCATCATATGTATCACCAGAATATGTGTATACCTTGACACTAGTTGCGCCTTCTATGACATGATGATTGGTCATGATATATGAATAACCCGCTTCTCCATCATAACCAAATATCACTCCGCTACCTGAACTGGTACCATTGGACAGTGTACTTTTAACCAGCACTACACTATCCAACACATTGCTTACACTATCTGCAATACTTCCGTTAACAGTCACTGTACCATCCTGTGCTATTTCCGTGATGGTAACATTTGAACTTGTGTTACTGGCTTGTTGAAAGTTATTTACCTGTGTCACAGTCGTAGGATGATCATAATCATACACGTAGCCACCCAAAACTCCAGCAAAAAAGCAAACAACCGCAGTAACTACACAGATGGCTATTTGCACACCTAATGACATTGGTTTTTTTGGTATTTTTTCACCAAAATCTCTGTTTTGATATACATTTTGCGTATAATCTTCGGAAGGCATGCCCTGTACATTGTCTGTATTTGAATTATCAAATGATAATATCTCATCGATCATTGCTTGTTTTTCTTCTGGTGTAATATCTGTCAATTTGCTATTCTCTACATTATTTAAATCTTTATTATCTGCATTTTGCACTTCATTTTTCTCAATTTCGCTATTTTCTTTGCTCATTTTCCCCTCTAATCTTTGAAAATATCCTTGCGATGTTCATCTAAATACGTGGCTTTTAAATCGGCTATATGCATCAAAAGTGCAAATGGCGATTTATAATACCACTCACCCATGGCGAACGAGCCACCCTTCACTCTAGCATCAAAGCCACCCATATGCCAATTAATGGCAAGTGCTTCTTCGCGAGTCAATCGCATAAAACCATTAATTATATATACTGACTTCTCGCCATGGCCATATGGCAATTTTTCATCCACAATATATACTGGCTTTTTTACCCATTCTCCATCCTCTTTTACATTACGATAATCTACACTGTAAAAATCAACCTTGCACACATCATGTAAAAGTCCACAGATGGCAATCGTCTCCTCATTTATGGTTTCAAAATCCCCATATTGCTCCAACACTTCTCTTCTCAGTCGATTGTATACATTTATGCTGTGAAGACACAACCCGCCAGCAAAACAACAATGATATTTTTGTGATGCAGGAGCAGTAAAAAAGTCAGATTTGATTAAATAATCTAACAAGGCATCTGCGCCTTCTCTATGAATATACTCTTTGTAAATATTAATAAACTCTTCTTTATTTTTTTCTAAATCTAATTCCATCTTTTCCTACACTATAATATTGAATATTCGACCTGGCACATACACAATCTTTTTAATGTTGCCAGTTAAATATTTCATAATCTCTGCATTTTGTTTAGCCATGTTTAATATTTCATCTTGGCTAGCATCCTTGGCTACCTTTACTGTACCTCTGAGTTTACCATTGATTTGTACTGGCAACTCTATCTCATCTTGAACAAGTGCAGCTTCATCAACTTCTGGCCATCTCTCCTGCTCAAAATCTGCGCCAAATTTTAATGTAGTCCACAGCTCATTTGCCACATGCGGTGCCCAAGGGCTGATTAATTTTATAACCACCTTGTATTCAGTTTCATTAATTCTGCCTACTTTATATATCTCATTTACCAAGGTCATAATGGCTGCTACAGCAGTATTAAACTTGGTCGCACCTATATCCGTAGTTACCTTTTTGACTGCTACATTGATAGGTGTCTTTAACTCTTTGGAATATTCATTACCTTTAACTAGAAACTCTTGCATATTCCAAATACGATTGATAAGTTTATTGCAAGCCTTCATACCATCTTCGCTCCAGGTAACAGACTCGCCATAGTCGCCTATAAAACTCATCCATAACCTTAGGCTATCCGCTCCATATTTTTCTACCATGATACGTGGATCAACACCATTACCAGATGACTTACTCATTTTTTTACCATCTGCACCCAGTATCAGACCTTGACTAATACGCTTTTTGAATGGTTCATCAACTGGCACCAGACCGATATCGTACAAAAATTTAACCCAGAATCTGGCATATAACAAATGCCTTGTGGTATGCTCATTCCCGCCATTATACAAATCTATAGGAAGCCATGATTTCAATGCGTCCATGCTCGCAAACTGCTTATCATTATTTGGATCACAATATCGCATAAAATACCAAGATGAGCCTGCCCAACCTGGCATCGTATCCGTCTCTCGGCGCGCTTGACAGCCGCACTTTGGACATTTACAATTCACAAAACTATCTACACTGGCAAGTGGAGATTCTCCATCCCTGCCTGGCTCGTAACTATCCACATGTGGAAGCTTTACAGGCAATTCATCTTCTGGAACAGGCACCCAACCACATTTTTCACAATAAATCATAGGTATTGGCTCGCCCCAATAACGTTGACGACTAAATATCCAATCTCGCATTTTGAAATTTAATTTTTTCCTTGCAACGCCCATCTTTACCAATTTATCAGTTATGGAAGCCTTGGCTTCTTCTACAGTAAGCCCAGTAAATTCATCACTATTAATCAATTTACATCCTTTGCCAAGGTAATCATATTTTTCGAAAGCCTTTTCTGAAACATCGGCGCCATCAATAACCTGTATCTTAGGTATCTTATACTTGTCGGCAAATTCAAAATCTCTCTGGTCATGAGTTGGAACCGCCATTACCGCACCCGTACCATAATTTGCCAATACAAAATCTCCAATATACACTGGCACTTTGTGGTTGTTTACTGGGTTGATTGCATACACACCCTTTAGTATACAACCGCTTTTATCTTTATTCATTTCTAGTCTGTCAAACTCGCTCTTTTTAGCACATTCACGACGATATTTTACTACCTCCGCCCAGTTTTGTATACGATCCTTTAACCCATCTACAATCTTGCTCTCTGGAGCCACAACCATAAATGTGATACCATAAATCGTTTCAATACATGTGGTGAATATACTAAACCCACCGCCGCCATCTATTTCAAAGTCGACTTCGACACCTTCACTCTTGCCGATCCAATTTAACTGACTAGTCTTGATATGCTCCAAAAACTCGGTCTTTGCCAGATCGTCAGCCAATCTTTCACCATACTTGGTCATTTTCATGACCCATTGAGCTTTTGGTTTTTGAATCGTTTCTGCGTGACACTGGCAGCATTTACCATCTTCGACCTCTTCATTCGCTAGCACGCCACAATTCGGACACCAGTTGATAGTGGTTTCCATCTTCTCGGCCAAACCATGCTTAAAAAACTGAATAAACTGCCATTGCGTCCATTTATAATAATCTTCATCACAACTATTAATGGTCCTATCCCAATCAATACTCATGCCGATACTCTTTACTTGCTTTTGGAACACATCAATATTTCTGACCACTATCTCCTGTGGCAATTTATGCTCTTTGATCGCTGTACGCTCTGCTTCCAATCCAAAAGCATCCGTGCCAAAAGGAAACAGCACATTCTTGCCCAGCATTCTCTGCCATCTAGCATATGCATCTATGGCTGTATACGAACGAGCATGCCCCATGTGAAGTCCTATACCACTAGGATATGGAAATTCTATCAAGATATATGCATTATCTTTACCATTGGCATGATTATCTACCTTGTATGTTTTATTCCTTTCCCAAAAATTTTGCCACTTTTGTTCTACTTGTTTTGCATTGTATGTAATCATAATTCCCTCGCTTTATGCTTCTACCTCGTATACAATCACTATTTTCAGTGTGTTTAACTCGGTATTTTTTGTAACTACAATTCGAATAAAAACCTTATTATTCTCTTTCTTAACCAACTGATACTCATCTGGGTTTAATGTCCTACTCTCAGATGGCAGATCATTAAATCCATTTACCACCTCTTTTAGTTCGGCGATATATTTCACACTGGCTTCATCTGCAGTAATGCCATCAGTTTCTTTGAATGAATATACTATGGTTTGATCAAATCTCTTCTTGCCATTATCCAATTTACCAATGTATGATGACGTGCTTTCACGCACTAGATCACTATCTGGATATACTTTTTCGAGCGACACCACCCTATATGAGCCTACAATGTAATATTTTTCCAAATCTATCTGTGTGCTCTCAAAATACACAAACGCCAGTACGACAGAAACTACCATTATAGCCAATACAAAGCCTATATGCTCAAGAATCAACTTAGCTTTTCTTGGCATCGGTTTACGCTTGACTACAGCATCTGTATCTTCATCATAGTGCAGCCGACTTTCTTCAATCTCGTCATCAGGCTCCACCATCTCATCTACTGTCGCAGTAGCATCATCTACCTCTGCTGGTTCTATTTCTTTTTCTTCTTCCACAATAGTTTTCTTCTTCCCTTTCATACTCTCTCTCCATAAAAATAAATCACTTCTAGTTCTAGCAAAATTCTAGCAGTTTTATACAAAATTGTCAATAAATTGGGCTAATTAAAGCAAAGATATACAATTTTATTTCGATTAGTAGTTGATTTTTTGTTTTTCACGTGTTATAATATAGAAAAAAGGAGGAAGTTATGAGAGATACACAATCAGGACTCGGAAGATTTTTAGTTTTCATCGTTTGCTTACTATTTGGATGGTTAGGCATAGATAAGTTGGTAGTGGGAGGTTTCGGCGAATGGAAAGTTGCCCTTGTTAAACTCGTACTTACCCCTATATTTGTAGGTATTTTGTGGAATCTATACGATATGGTTTGCGCCCTTATTGGCAACTACCAAATTAACCCACTTATCGAGGAATAATTTAAAAATTTTTAATATAAAAAATCTCGCATTTTGCTGCGAGATTTTTATTTTTTATAATGACCAACCATCAGTATCTTCATGGAGGTTTGGTGGGCTGACTCTCTTAGGTGCAGTTGGCAATGGTTCATCGGCTTTTTTAGGAATATATGGGCCATCTGGATGATCTGGCAACATGCTGTGTTTCTTTTCGTCTTTTTCCCATTCGTCTTCGAAATGATGTGGCTCCGGATCATTCTTTGATGCCTCTCTACTTCGCTCTTCTTCATCTCTTGCTTCATGTTCCACATCAATGTAATCTCTTCTTTTTGCTTTCTCTGCCAAATCCTTTTCTCTTTTTTCACTTGCCTCTTTTGCTGCTTTCAACTCATCAACCTCGCCTGGAAGTATCACTCCATATTTGCCTGCAGTTTTTCTTTCTTGGTCATGAAATTTTTCCTTTGCTTTGTTCTTTTCTTCTTGCATTTTTTTGATCTGTTTATCTATTGATTCAATCACAGTAAAATCCACACTACGAGTCTTGCCCATTTCTAACACATATGCTCTAAAAGCTTGTAATTTTTTCACTTCAAAGGCTTTTGTTAGATAACTTTCAGCCAAAGGCAAAACTTTCTTTTCTGTATCATTAACTCTTTCAGGCTCTTTAGATGCACGCCTGCCCAATGACACAAAATCCGCAACTCGTTTATATGCACTATACGCTGGATCCCCTACACTTAACATTTCACCCATTTTCTTCATCTTGTCTTTAGGGGAAAGTTTGTCAGACAATCTATATTCCATCATAGCCATGTAAGCATCCCTATCGTATAATGCTTCCGCATTCCACGCGATTCGAGTTGTCTGAGACCATGCAGTTGTTAATGTTCTGTAATCACTATCTAGCCGACCCATTTGTTTATCTTTACTCATACTCCATGGAGAAAGTCTATAACCTATTCCCAAACGCTCCACTGCCCTCACAGCACTCTCTACAGACTTGATTTTTTTCTTTATCGCATCAGATTGTGTGTCTAATACACTAACAACACTCGAAGGCAAACCGAGCATCTTAGCCTGACCACTTAAAGCACTATAATCTTCAGGCCTCATAGATGTTTGTATTTGAGTTATAGCTTTACTTGCATCACTTAACTTTTTTTTGCAGGTCGGCGCTAGTAATTTATGTCTTAATCTTTCCATTTTCCAGTTTCTTCCAGATTTCATTCCTGGTTCAGGGTGATCAACATACCAAGCAGATTCTTTTTCTGCATATCCAATTCCAATAGCATAAGCATCTATCTGCCTTTTTGCCTCTAGCAAACTAACAACTCTAGGTTTTATTTCCATAACACAAACTCCTTTTACTATACAATTTCTTCTTAATTCTTTCATTAAGTATACACATTGTCATTTATTGTTGTCAAACAAAAAACGTATACTCTGCAATTTCATTAATTATATCAATTAAAATTATAACATAAAAAAACCGAGAAGTTCTCGGTTTTATCTTTATTAATCAACTTTGTATGGTAGTAGAGCCATCACTCTAGCACGCTTAATTGCATTGGTAAGTTGCCTTTGATGACGTGCACACAAGCCTGTAGTACGTCTTGGAATAATCTTGCCCTTTTCAGTCATATACTTACGTAACTTAGCGGCATCTTTGTAGTCGATCTCCTCCACCTTGTCAGTACAGAATGCACAAGTCTTCTTTACTTGTTTCTTTACTTTCTTTGGGTTCTTGTCATCGACATTGGCCACAACCTTTTTCTTTTTATTATTCATATTCACTCCTTATTAGAATGGAAGTGTATCATCATCTATTGGCTCAAATTCAGAAATAGGTGATTTATCTTCCTTTTTTTCTTCTTTTTCTTCATCTTTATTAGAAGCTTGTTTGCCTTCATCATCTGAGTTAGGCTTTGCCCCTAAGAACTCTACCTCATCAGCAACCACTTCAGTTACATAACGCTTAGTTCCATCTTGAGCGTCATAGTTACGAGTTTGCAAATTGCCAACAACAGCGCATTTAGAGCCTTTCTTTAAGAACTTACCACAATTCTCTGCTTGATTTCTCCACACGATAACAGGGATAAAATCCGCTTCCCTATCTCCTTCACTATTTACAAACCTTCTCTGAACTGCCAATGTAAAACGGCAAAGGCTAATACCATTAGATGTGGTAGTTAGCTCTGGATCTTTAGTTAAATTGCCAATCAATATAACTTTATTCATATTTTTCTCCTCTTATATCATTATTTCTGAATGCACATATATCTTACTACGCCATCAGTAATGTTTAAAGTGTTAGTAAAAGTTTTTACATCCTCTACTGGCATAACGAAATTTGCAAGAACATAGTATCCTTCGTTTGTGTAATTGATAGGATAAGCAAACTTCTTAATACCCCACTCTTCTACATTACTAACATTACCGCCATGCTTAGCAATAAGTGCACCAACTCTCTCTATCAAGGCTTTGCGATCTTCGTCAATCTTCTTAGCATCAACGATGTATAAAAGTTCGTAATTCATAGATTCTACCTCCTTTTGGACTATTCGGTATCGACTAAAATACAATCGATACAAGGAACTACGGAGATTATAACAAGAAATTCTAAAAAATGCAAGTATTTTTTCAAATATCTTTGCATTTAATTGTTTGACAATCTATACTTTATGGTGTATCATAATTGTATAAAGATAAACCGAGGTGAAATAATGAGCAAAAAATATAGCAGATCCACTGAAGAATCAACTGATTTATCTCCAGGGAAAAATGCAAAACCCGTCGAAGAACCTAATTTAGAGGATAATAAAAAGAATAATAAGAAAAATGCCTCATCAAAGAATAAGGCGGAAAAGGCAGAAGAGGAAAAAGTCGTCCGTGTGCGCAGGATAAAAGCATCTCACGAATATGGATTGACTGATGACCAAGTCCAAGACCGTATCTTAAAAGGACAAGTAAATACCACCCCAAATACTAACGTGAAAACATATCGTAGCATAATAGTGGAAAACACAGTCACATTCTTTAACATTCTATGTGTGATTGTGGCCATTGCACTTATCTGTGTAGGTCAGATTGCCAATACCCTATTCATGCTGATAATCATAGCAAACACGCTGATAGGTATTATTCAAGAGATTCGCGCGAAACGCACAATTGAAAAATTGTCACTACTAACCGCTCCGGTAGTAATGGTTGTCCGAGAAGGACGTGAAATACAAATCACTACCAATGAAGTAGTACTAGATGATATTATCCACCTAACACTCGGCAAACAAATAGTAGCCGACTGCACTTTGGTAAATGGCTCCGTGGAAGTTAATGAATCACTGCTAACTGGTGAATCTGTACCTATCCGCAAGCAAGCTGGTGACACTTTGCTATCCGGCAGTTTCATAACTAGTGGCAGTTGCTATGCGCGAGTGGAAAAAGTAGGCAAAAATAGTTATTTGGAGCAGTTAGCCCAAAAAGCCAAAAAGTATAACCGACCAAAATCTGAACTATTTCGTTCGCTCAAGTTGATAGTAAAAGTAATTGGTTTCATAGTCATACCACTGGCCATACTGATGTTTTGGAATAACTCTAACCATTTTGATTTCTCCCAGACAGTCACCAAAACAGCTGGCTCAATAGTCGGCATGATCCCTGCCGGAATGTTCCTACTATCATCTGTCGCACTGGCAGTTTCTGTAATGCGACTAGCGCGCAAAAAAGCTCTCGTACAAGACTTGTATTGTGTAGAAATGCTAGCACGTGTCAATGTGTTATGCTTGGACAAAACTGGCACAATAACCGATGGTACGATGAATGTGTACAACTGTATAGAAATCGACAATGAAAGTGATTATACATTAAAAAGAATTATGGGTTCGATGCTGTCTAGTCTAAATGACAACAACCAAACAAGCCAAGCATTAATAAATTACTTTGGCTATAACAAGGAACTCAAAGCAACAGAAACCATGGCATTCTCCTCTGCTAGAAAATATTCTGCTGTTACTTTTGAAAATCTAGGGACATATATATTAGGTGCATCTGAATTCGTAATGCCAACTGGCTTGTCAGAAAAAGTGCAAAACATGGTTGAACAATATTCAAAAGACGGCTACCGAGTACTACTACTCGCCCACTCAAATGGAAATATAAAAAACGAAACCGTGCCAAAGGATCGCTCCGCCGTGGCACTACTAATCCTAGAAGACCGGATTAGAGAAGATGCAATAACCACTATAAAATGGTTTAAAGACAATGGAGTAAAAGTAAAAATAATATCTGGTGACAACCCTTTGACAGTTGCAGAAATTGCTAAGCGTGTGGGCGTAGACAACACCGAAGCGTTTATTAATCTAGAAGGATTGAGCGAAAAACAAGTCATTGCCGCTGCCAACAAATATACTGTATTTGGCAGGGTAACACCTGAACAAAAAGCCATACTGGTAAAAGCCATCAAAGCTGAAGGAAACACTGTAGCAATGACTGGTGATGGTGTAAACGATATACTCGCGCTCAAGGAAGCAGATTGCTCCATCGCAATGGCGAGTGGATCTGAAGCTGTCCGCAGCGTATCCCATATGGTACTACTCACTAGCGAATTTAGTTCAATGCCTGAAACGGTATTTGAGGGACGCAGAGTAATTAATAATGTACAAAAAGCCTCTGCCCTATTCTTCATGAAAACCATATTCTCGATTTTATTCTCAATACTGGTGATAGCATTTAGACAACCTTATCCATTCGAACCTTTACAATTAATAATGCTAGAATATTTTGTAATTGGTATTCCTTCATTCTTCCTAGCGTTCCAACCAAACAAAAATCGAGTGGAAGGCAAATTTATATACAACCTTATCAAAAATGCTCTGCCTGGTGCTTTGACATTACTATTTAATGTTTGTGCTGTGTATGCGTTTGTATACTTTACACAGGACGGATGGCAAAACCTGTCAGTACTTAGTTCTATGTGCACAATAATCTTGACATTCACAGGACTCGCACTACTACTCAGACTTTGCAAACCAGTCACTGTACTTACTGGTATATTGTGGACATCAATGCTCATTATTTGTTCTTGCTTCATACTATTTGCTCCACACATCTTCTTACTTGTGCCTATAGGACTAGAAAATGTGCTTTACTTGATTATATTGGGCATTTCTGCTCCATTCATAATCGACTCAATGTTTAAGGTTTTGGATAAAATAAAAATTTAGTTGATTTTCTTTATACTGACATCGATATTAATAATGGAATTTTGGAGAATGGCATCTAAGCCATTCTCTTTTTTATATTGTCTATAAGTTTGCACATCTGAGCGATGCAACATATTGATAAATTCAAACACATCGACATTGTCGGCTTTTGCTTGATTTATTGCAGCATTGATTGCATCTATGGTCTGCACCCTAATGGACTCTTTTAATGTGTCTGTCAAAAAATTGCTATATACATTATAATCTGCACGCGACTTGCTACTAG
>Ga0310696_10007471_pt1 | contig 12816 bp, 10 predicted proteins | sample AusTroGonzalo_MG_4_FD_203885 | JGI IMG/M metagenome (GOLD analysis project Ga0310696, IMG submission 203885) | Bovine rumen microbial communities from tropical cattle in Woodstock, Queensland, Australia - Gonzalo_02 (v2) (version 2) | ecosystem: Host-associated > Mammals > Digestive system >... | reverse complement strand
GAGTTCTGAGAGTTCGCGGATGGTGAGTTCTTTACCTGTACCCACGTTGATGTGGCAGTTACGAATCTCGCCCAGCTTGGGGATAGCACCACCGCGACCTGCACTATGGTTTCTGTCCACAGCACCATCGGTGGAGGCACCATAATGTACAGAAGAATATTTCTCGATGCCGATGACATCGCTGAAGTCCACATTCAGCAGCACATGCACCGAGGCATCGGCCATATCCTCTGACCACAGGAACTCACGCAAGGGGGTGCCTGTTCCCCATAAGACAACACGATTATCGTAGATGCCGTACTTGGCGAGGACATCAAGAACCTTTTTTCTTCTTTCTGACATCGAAAGACACGGAAGAGACGAATTATTTTTGTTTGTTTCGAGGTTTTCGATGTTTGCTAGACCTTCGCCTGTGACGCCTTCGACGGGTCGTTTGTTGAGGTCGATGGCAATCTTGTCCCAGGCACCATCGTGGATGAGTTTGGCGAGATAGACCTTACGCATCATGGCGGGCATCACGTGGCTGTTCTCCAGATGGAAGTTGTCGTTGGGACCATAGAGGTTGGTGGGCATCACGGCGATATAGTTCGTACCGTACTGAAGGTTATAGCTCTCGCACATCTTCAGGCCCGCAATCTTGGCAATGGCGTACTCCTCGTTGGTATACTCTAGCGGACTGGTCAACAGACAGTATTCTTTCATGGGCTGAGGGGCGTTCTTCGGATAGATACAGGTGCTACCCAGGAACAGCAGCTTCTTCACGCCATGAGCATAGGCCTCGCTAATCACGTTGCACTGTATCTTCATGTTCATCATGATGAAGTCTGCTCTATACAGTGAGTTGGCCATAATACCTCCCACAAAGGCGGCTGCCAGCACTACTGCATCGGGCTTCTCCTCATCGAAGAACTGTTTTACGGCTACCTGGTCTGTCAGGTCCAGTTCCTTGTGGCTTCTGCCCACAAGGTTATTATAGCCTCTTGCCTTCAAGTTATTCCAGATAGCAGAGCCCACAAGGCCGTTGTGGCCTGCCACGTAGATCTTTGAATTCTTTTCTAAAACCATTACTTTACAATGCCTTTTTCGAGGTATTCGGCGAGGTTGGTGCGGACTTTGGCGGCAGCACCTTCGGCGGCAACCTTGGCGATGTCGGACTCAACCATAATCTTGACCAGCTCCTCGAAAGAAGTCTTGGAGGGATTCCAGCCGAGCTTGGACTTGGCCTTAGTGGGGTCGCCCCAGAGGTTCACTACATCCGTAGGACGGTAGAAGTCTTCTGAGACACGAACGACAACGTTGCCAATTGAGAGCTGAGAATTGAGAGTTCTTTCTGAGGAAAGCGAGCAAGCTCGAGCGGAGAGTTTAGAGGCATCTATGCTCTTGATGATACCTACCTCGTTGATGCCTTCGCCCTTAAACTCGAGCTCGATGCCGGCATGACGGAAGGCGAGGTCGGTGAACTCACGTACGGAGTGCTGTACACCTGTGGCGATGACAAAGTCATCAGCCTTGGGCTGCTGGAGGATGAGCCACATACACTCCACATAGTCCTTGGCATAGCCCCAGTCGCGCAGGCTGTCGAGATTACCCAGATAGAGGCAGTCCTGCAGGCCCTGAGAGATGCGTGCTGCGGCGAGGGTAATCTTACGGGTGACGAAGGTTTCACCTCGGCGCTCACTCTCGTGGTTGAACAGGATACCCGAGCAGCAGTACATATCGTATGCCTCACGATATTCCTTCACAATCCAGAAGCCATACTGCTTAGCTACCGCATAGGGAGAGTAGGGGTGGAAGGGCGTCTCCTCGTTCTGGGGCACTTCTTCTACTTTACCATAAAGCTCTGAGGTGGATGCCTGATAGATGCGGCAGGAATCCTTGAGTCCCAGTTGTCGCACAGCCTCGAGGATGCGCAACACACCCACAGCATCGACGTCGGCGGTATATTCCGGCGAGTCGAAGCTCACCTGCACATGACTCTGTGCAGCGAGGTTGTAAATCTCTGTGGGACGTACCTTGCCGATGACACCCAGCACGCTCATCGAGTCGCCCAGGTCGGCATAGTGCAGATGGAAATGAGGCTTTCCCTCAAGATGTGCGATGCGCTCGCGGAAGTCCACACTACTACGGCGGATGGTGCCGTGAACATCGTAACCTTTCTCTAAGAGGAACTCAGCCAGATAGGAGCCATCCTGACCTGTGATGCCGGTGATGAGAGCTATTTTATTGTTCATGCCAAAAATCAGTTTTCGCCCGAGAACTGCTTGATACGCTGTTCCTCAGACAGTTTGCAAATAAGTAGGGTATCGTTGTTTTCGGCCACGATATAACCGTCGAGTCCCTGAATCACCACCTTCTTCTCCTGAGCCGTATGGATCATGCAGTTGTGGGTGTCGAACAGGTTGATATCCTCGCCGATGCAGGCGTTGCCGTAGATGTCGCGCTTCGACTGTGTGAGCAGTGAGCCCCATGTGCCGAGGTCGCTCCATCCGAAGTCGGCGGGACATACGAAAATCTCTTCAGCCTTCTCCATGATGGCATAGTCCACAGAGATATTCTCGCACTGTGGGAATTTCTCGTTAATCACCTCCTGCTCCTGCGGTGTGCCGTAGATGGGCAGCAGCTGCTCGAAGATCTTGTTCATCTTGGGCTGATAGATGCGGAAAGCATTGACGATGGTGCTGACGTTCCAGATGAAGATGCCAGCATTCCAGAAGTAGTAGTTCTTCTTGATATACTGCTGGGCAGTCTTCAGGTCGGGCTTCTCACGGAAGGAGTCCACACGATAGATGCTCTTGTTGCGCAGCGACGATGCTGAGAGGTCGGCCTGGATATAACCATAGCCCGTCTCAGGACGTGAGGGCTTCATGCCCAGTGTAACGATGGCATCGCTGTCGGCAGTGAAGTCCATACAGTCTTTGATGACACGCTGAAACTCCTGTGGGTTCGTCACGATATGATCGCTGGGTGTCACCACGATGTTGGCCTTCGGGTCTTGCGCCTTGATGCGCCACGATACATAGGCGATACAAGGTGCGGTATTTCTACGGCATGGTTCACAGAGGATGTTTCCTCGTGGCATCTTAGGCAGCTGCTCTGCTACGATGTCAGCATACTTCTCGTTGGTCACCACCCATACATGCTCGGGTGCTACCAACGAACCAAAACGCTCTACGGTGAGCTGCAGGAGGGTCTTTCCCGTACCCAGTACATCGATGAACTGCTTAGGGCACTCCGCAGTGCTCATTGGCCAGAAGCGACTGCCTACGCCACCAGCCATAATGACTAGATGATTGTTGATTTTTGGCATAATTAATCTCGTTTTATTCAATAATCTGCAAAATTACGCAAATTTTCCGAGATGGACAAGCAAATCCCGGAAAATATTATAAATAGGTACGTATGTCGTGACTTATGTCGGTTAAGCGTTCTTTCTCTTAACCGCGTGCTTGATGACGAAATACAGGATGGCAAGCGCCACGAGTGCCAGGATGATTCCCACGATATAGTGGTTGTACTCCTTGATGGTAGCCTCCAGCTGGTCTTCAGGCACGATGGTGGCGAGATACCAACCCATAGCGGCGAGGATGGCATGCCAGATGCCTGCGCCGATGGTGGTGTAAAGCAGGAACTTCCAATAGGTCATGCGTGCCAGTCCGGCAGGGATGCTGATAAGATGGCGAATGCCGGGGATGAGTCGTCCGGTGAGTGTAGCCACCACGCCGTGATCGTCGAAGTACTGCTCGCTCTTCTCCACCTTCTTTTGGTTGAGCAGACACATCTTTCCCCATTTGCTGTTGGCAAACTTATAGATGACGGGACGTCCCACGTAGAGTGCCACGAAATAGTTGATGGATGCGCCCAGGTCGGCACCGATGGTGGCAAAGAGCACCACAAGCCATACGTTCAGTTCGCCACTATGTGCGTGGAAGGCGGCAGGTGCCACCACCAGCTCTGACGGTACGGGTATCACGGTGCTTTCCAGCAGCATCAGCAGCAGGATGGTACCGTAGTTCAGGTTTCCCAGAAGTGTTGAAATCCAATTCATTATATTATTTTACCTTGTTACTTTTTCCTTAATAAACTCATAATAGCCCTCGGGTTCCAAGTCCTGCGGAAACAGATGCGCCAGCGCCTGATGACACTCTTCGGGGTTCACCTCACAGGCTTTCTTCAGGTATTCGAGAAACTCTCCATAGTATTTCAGCTCATAACAGCACAGCGCCATATAGGCATAGCCCCGTGGTGTTTCGTCTGCCTGATGGTCCTTGGCGGTCTCGCAATAGGTGAAGTATTTCTTAAACAGCGTGTAGGCTGCCTCTACGTAGTGGTTGTCGTAGAAAGAGAGGATGATATGCAGCCACGTGTCACATTCGTCGTCGCTCTGACTGATGGCAGTACGGAAATACGCCTCGGCCTCTTCGGTCTTACCTGCCGCCAGCATGACGTGACCCTTCACAATCTCCATCTGCACATGGTCGCAGTCCAGGTCCTTCGTCTTGTCGAGCAAGCGGATTGCCTCGTCACACTCGCCGTTCTCGCTATAAGCAAAGGCCAGCTCCTGATAGATGTCGGTGAGCGATGGCGAGTCAGCGGGTGCCGTATAGACGGCTTTGTTCAGAATGTCGATAGCCTCCTGCGGCTTGTTGGTGTTGAGCAGACAGATACCTTGATAGAGTAGGGAGAACTCATCGTCGGGCACCTGCTCTGAGTAGCGGCGGAAATACTTCAGTGCCTCTTCGTAGTTATTCAGGCGAAACAGCCCGTTGGCTTTAGCCATCAGTCCGTCGGCATCCTTAGGGTCGATGGCGATGGCATACTCGCTGCTCTGTATGGCCTGCTGGTAGTCCTCGCTCATAAACTGTGCCGAGGCCAGCGCGTTCCAGTAGCGTGTTGAGAAAGGGTCGTTGTCAACAAGTTCGTTGAAGATACGCTCGCTGTCTTTGTATTTCCCAAGTCCGAAAAGGGTGCGACCCATCAGCTCCTTGAATTCGGGCGACTGCTGGTGTCGTGCTCTCGCCATCCACTCCATAGCCTTCTGCGGCTGTCCGTTGTCGGTGTAGATATTCGCCACGTCCATCACATAGTCCTGATACTCGTCGGGCGGCACCAGCTTGAACTGCTCACGGAGATAGTTGTCGGCCTCGTCTATGCGACCCTCGGCAATGAGAATCTCAGCGCGGTCGTACACATAGTCCGGATCGTCGGTCTCTATAATCTGGTCATAGTACTCACGCGCCTTGTCTACATCACCTTCATACAGGGCCTGATGGATACGGTAGGTCAGCGGGGCAATGGCTCCCGGGGCTAGGCTTAGCGCCAGCGTGATGGCTTCCTCGGCTGCTTCGGCCTGACCTGTAAACTGATAGTAGTCGGCGATATCCGACAGCTCTTCGGCATCCATAAACACAGGCTCGCCTGCGTTAACGGAGTGCTCGTATGCTTCCAGCATATCCTGGAACTCCTTGCTGTCGAAATATTCGTCGTCAGTTTTCTTCATCCTTATGACTTCAGTCCTACGGTCTTATTGAATACCGGATGCTCGGCGGTAGAGTCGGGGTCAACGTTGAAGTAACCTATACGCTGGAACTGCAGGTAGGCCAGCGGCTGCATAGTGGCAGCCCACGGCTCTACGTAGGCCTTGGTGTTGACGCTGCATGAGTCGGGGTTGATAATCTGCTTCATGGCGCTGACGGCGTCGCATTGCTGCTCGTCGCGAATAGCGGCCATCTCGTCGCGAGGGTTCTCCACCTTCCACAGACGGTCGTAGAGTCTAACCTCAGCCTTTACGGCATTATGACATGATACCCAGTGCAGGGTCTTACCCTTGATCTTACGGTCGGCACCGGGCAGTCCGCTGCGGGTCTCGGGGTCGTAGGTGCAGTAGATGGTGGTGACGTTACCCTCGGCATCCTTGTCGCAGGCGTGCTCCTCATCGCACTTGATGATATAGGCGTTCTTCAGGCGCACCTCCTTACCGGGAGCCAGTCGCATGAACTTCTTCTCGGCCACCTCCATAAAGTCGCTACGCTCAATCCACAGCTCTCGGCTGAACTCTACGGTGTGTGTGCCGTCGGCCTCGTTCTCGGGGTTGTTCACGGCGGTGAGCTGCTCGGTCTGTCCCTCGGGATAGTTGGTGATGACCACCTTCACGGGATCGAGCACAGCTGATACTCGCTGCGCACGACTGTTCAGATCATCGCGTACCACGCTTTCCAGCAGGGCGATGTCGTTCAGTCCGTCAATCTTGGTATAGCCAATCTTGTCGATGAACTTCACGATGCTTTCAGGACTGTAGCCACGACGGCGGAAACCGCAGATGGTCGGCATGCGGGGGTCATCCCATCCGCTCACCAGATGCTCGTTGACAAGTGCCAGCAGGTTACGCTTCGACATGAGCGTGTAGCTCAGGTTCAGCTTGTTGAACTCCGTCTGACGGGGACCCTGATAAGTGGAGAGTGTAGAGTATAGATTGTAGAGTTTGCTACCGCTCTCCGCTTTTTCGCCGCAGCTGGCAGCCCACTCGCGCATCCACTGTACGAAGAGGTCGTACAAGGGACGGTGCTCCACAAACTCCAGCGTGCACCATGAGTGAGTCACACCCTCCAGATAGTCACTCTGTCCGTGGGTGAAGTCGTACATGGGGTAGGCGTTCCATTTGTCGCCGGTCTTCACGTGGGGGATGTTCAGCACACGATAAATGAGCGGGTCGCGGAACAGCATGTTGGGATGGGCCATATCAATCTTGGCGCGCAGCACCAGCGTGCCGGGCTCGCACTTGCCGCTGTTCATAAACTCAAACAGCTTCAGGTTCTCCTCTACGGGACGGTCGCGATAGGGCGAGTTGGTACCGGGACTGGTGGTCGTTCCCTTCTGCTGGGCAATCACCTCGGCACTCTGCTCGTCCACATAGGCACGACCCTGTTTGATGAGCCATACGGCAAAGTCCCACAGCTGCTGGAAATAGTCGCTGGCGTAATAAACGTTGGCCCATTCAAAGCCAAGCCATTTGATGTCGTTCTCTATGCTCTCGATATATTCGGTATCCTCCTTCACGGGGTTGGTATCGTCGAAGCGCAGGTTGCACTGACCACCGTATTTCTTGGCCAGTCCGAAGTCTATGGCAATAGCTTTGGCGTGACCGATATGCAGGTAGCCGTTAGGCTCTGGTGGGAATCGCGTCTGCAATCTTCCACCGTTCTTACCTGCTGCCAGGTCTTCCTTCACCATCTGTTCCACAAAACTAAGGCCTTTCTTCTCTTCGCCTTCATTCAATACTTTCTCTTCCATTTTTATTTCGTTTTTATTTTATGTTTCTTTCGTTCAGCGCTTTCGTATAACGGGCCGCATTCTTCAGGTGTTCCTGATAAGTGACGGCAAAGTTATGAGTACCCGAGAAGTCCTCTTTGGCGCACATATATAAGTAATGGTGGTTAACGCGGTTCAGCACAGCGTCAATGCCCTTGATAGATGCCACCTTGATGGGGCCAGGAGGCAGACCCGTATGCTTGTACGTGTTATAGGGACTCTCCACCTCTAAGTGGTTATGATAGATTCGCTTCAGCGCAAAGTCCTTCAGGGCGAACTTCACGGTGGGGTCAGCCTGCAGAGGCATGCCGCTCTTCAGTCGGTTCAGATACATGCCTGCTATCATCGGCTTCTCGTCGTTGTTAGCCGTCTCCTCATCGATGATGCTGGCCAGCGTGCTCACCTCGTTAGGCTCCAGACCAATGGTGTGAGCCTTCTGCTTACGCTCTGTGTTCCAGAACTTCTCATGCTCTGTCACCATGCGCAGCAACAGCTTATCCACGCTGATGTCCCAATACACCTCGTAGGTGTTTGGCACAAAGGCACAGGCGATGGTGCAGGTGTCGTAGCCCAGCTTCTCGCAAGTCTCGTTGCTGGTCAGCGCCCTGATAATCTCTGTGCTGTCAATCATAATCTTGGTTGAGAGACGGGCTGCCATCTGCTCCATAGTACGACACTCGGGGATGGTGAGCATCATAGGCTTCTGTCGGCCGTTCTTCAGCATGCGGAACACGTGTATGGTATTCTGTTCTGGTTCGATGGCATAGCGACCGGTACGGATATTCTTGTCGTAGTCATAGTGTCGGGCCAGCGTGCGCAGACCTGTCAGCGAGCTGCCGTTGGCCACGGGTTCCAGCTTGGCAAATACCGAGTCGGCGGTGTCGTCGCTGTCTATATAGAGATAGGTCGTCTCATGTTGTGCTGCGAATGCTGCGAAGAAATAGTAATACACTATTGCCGCTACGGCTGCAAAGCAGATGAAAGCGGGAATCAGGTAGTATTTTGCTTTATTTGGCTTCATATTTCTCATTTTGGGTGCAAAGGTACGAATAAGCGAGCGAAAAACCAAATTTATTTGGGTTTTTCCGAGCGAGAGTACCTTCGACCGCAGGTCAGAGGTAGTACAAATTGAGCGAAAAACCATACAAAAAGCGGGTGAACCGTCAGTTCGCCCGCTTCCTTTACTATATTTCTCTTTTACAGCTTCAGATCCTTCTTCAGCATTTCAATCTTGGCTTCGCCAGCCTTCTGGCAGCGCTCATAATCAGCTGCACCTGAGAAGGTTGCGTCCTTAACCTCAGTGTAGAACTTTATCTTAGGTTCAGTACCTGAAGGACGCACGCTTACCTTGGTGCCATCCTCGCAGAACCACTGCAGCACATTCGAGGTGTCGGGCATGTTCAGTTTGGTCACATTGCCTTGGGCATCCTTGGCCTCCAGACTCTTATAGTCCTTGCAGAGCACCACCTTCGAACCACCCAGTGTCTGGGGAGGATTGTTGCGGAAGTCAGTCATCATCTGCTTGATCTCGTCGGCGCCGGTCTTTCCGGGACGCACCACGTTGATGGTGTATTCCTTCGAGAAACCGTACTCCTTATAGATGTTCATCAGCAGGTCATAGAGCGTCATGCCGTTGTCGCGAGCCCAAGAGGCAATCTCGCAAATCAGACAGATAGAAGCGGGGGAGTCCTTATCCCTTACCTTGTCAAACGGCAGGAAGCCGAAGCTTTCCTCACCACCGCCGATGTACTTCTTCTTACCCTCGTTGATGCGAATCTCGTTGGCAATCCACTTGAAGCCAGTGTAGCAGTCCATCAGCTCAACGCCGTTCTTCTTGGCAATCTCGGCAATGACCTCGGTGGTCACGATGGTCTTCACCAGGAACTCGTTGCCCTTCAGCTGACCCAGCTTCTTCTTGTTGGCGATGATATACCAGCAGAACATCATACAGGTCTGGTTACCGTTCAGAATCTCCCATTCGCCCTTGGCGTTGCGACATACGATGGCCAGACGGTCGGCATCGGGGTCAGAGGCAATCACCAGGTCGGCATTCAGCTTCGTACCCAGCTTCATACCCAGCGTCATAGCCTCGGCATTCTCGGGGTTGGGGCTCACCACAGTGGGGAAGTTACCGTCGATGACCATCTGCTCGGGCACCACGTGGATATTCTGGAAGCCCCATGAACGCAGAGCCATCGGGATAATCACGCGACCAGTGCCGTGCATGGGAGAATACACGATGTTCAGGTCCTTCTGACGCAGAATCACGTCCTGATCCACCATAGCCTCTTTCACAGCCTGGATATAGTCCCAGTCCATCTCACCGCCGATGGGTACGATAAGATCTTTGTTACCCTCGAACTTCACGTCCTGGATCTTCACCTTGTTCACCTCGTCGATGATACCCTTGTCGTGCGGAGCCAGCACCTGTGCGCCGTCGTCCCAGTAAGCCTTGTAGCCGTTATATTCGCGGGGGTTGTGGCTGGCGGTGACGTTCACACCGGCCTGACACTTCAGCTGACGGATGGCGAAGCTGATCTCTGGGGTGGGGCGTAGGCTCTCGAAGAGATACACCTTGATGCCGTTGGCAGAGAAGATGTCGGCTACGGTCTCGGCGAACATCCTACCGTTGTTACGGCAGTCGTGACCCACCACCACAGCACTCTGCTGTCCGGGGAAAGCCTTGTTGATGTAGTTGGCAAAGCCCTGAGTGGCCATACCTACGATGTACTTGTTCATGCGGTTGGTGCCGGCACCCATGATGCCGCGCAGACCGCCAGTACCGAATTCCAAGTTCTGATAGAAGGCGTCAATCAGCGCTGTCTTATCCTCAGCGTCGAGCATTGCCTGAACATCTTTGCGTGTCTCCTCGTCAAAGGCCGGAGCCAGCCATTCTTTTGCCCGTGCGGTGCACTCGGCAATCAGTTGTGAGTTGTTTTCCATTTTAGTTTGTTTAAGTCGTAAATGAATTATTGGGGCAAAGTTAGTAAATTTTTCTCAAATCACCAACATTCTGCCCCAATAATTTCATATTATCTTCGCAAGCGCTGTTTTATTACCATATCTTTACTCGGTCTTCGGGCTTGATATAGAGTTTGTACGTCGGCTTCTTATTCTGCGAGTCCGCCGCCACCGCTGGTGGGATTGCCCCAGGGTAGGCCGGTATTGATGTGAAGCCAGTTGCCCCAGCCGGTGAGTTTGTGGAAGGTGCATTGTTCGTAGCCAGCGCCGATGTTGCTATTCCAAAGCGCTCCTGTACCGACGTAGTCGAAATCGTAGAAGGCCTGATGATAGAGGTTGATGCTGAGACTGTAATGGTCGAGGTGCTGCGCTGTCCAGTTGATGTCGACATGCTTGAGGAGGGCCTTGTCGAAGGCCTTGCGCAGGTCGTCGGCGATGGTCTGTAATTCGGTGTCACCGGTGTTCTGGGCCAACTTGTCGGCGTAGTCCTGAAGGTCGAAGAAGGGGGTTACCCAAGAATAATTGTAGTCATCAATCGTCGTCGTGAACCGGTAAACGGTCTTGGTGGCGATGTCGATAGCCTCTTTCTGTGTGGGATAGAGGGCGATGAGGCGGTCTGCCAGTCGCTTGCAGGCATTGATGATGCCGTCAAGGTCGGCGGTACGCAGCAGTTTGAAGTCGCCGTTGAAAGCCTTGCTCTTGATGAGCCTCAGTGGGAGTCTTCATGCCGATGCTGGAGTGTGGGCGGGTGTTGTTATAGAAGGCGATGAAGCCGGATATACGCTCCAGCGCATCATGGTACGTCCACGATGCGCATGACGCGGAGGAGGTACTCCTCATCCCGCTTCCGCTTCTTGTAATAGGCCTGTTTGCTCCGGTCAAGCAGCTCACAGCAATATGTTATAGGGTAGCCCGTATTGCCGTTCAGGCGCTCTACTGCTTGACCCCAGCTTTTTTCCTTCCGTGACTTGCCACTTTGCATGTACCCAATGCAGATACTGCGTTTCAAACCGCGACTGAATTTTTGTTTTCCCATAATCTTAAATGAATTTAATTATTTAACATTTAAGGCTTTCTATGAGTCAACCTATTTCAGTACAAGACACAGTCGAATAATAACGTGAATCAATTCAAATTGTTATCGAAAAATTTGGATATTATTGTAAAATTTAGTAACTTTGTACGCAGAAACAGAAAAGAAAAAGATATGAAAAAAATATTAGCTTTACTTATTTGTGGCTGGCTATTTGCAGCCTGTTCGAACGATGAGACGACCATTGAACCATCCGTAGATGAGGTGGAGGAACAGTTGAAGCAGATGACACTCCGCGAGAAGGTGGGTCAGATGTTCTATATCCGCATAGAATCGCTCGACCCAACGATAGAATGGACCACTTTCGATGACCTGGCAGCGCTTAAGAATCAGGAGATTACCACGAAGATGAGACAAACCAACGAGCAGTATCCCGTGGGCGGCATCATCCTCTATGCCTGGAACATTGAGGACGAGGCGCAACTGGCACGAATCATCCCTCAGATACGCTCGCTGAAGGGACAACCGCTGCTCTGCATCGACGAAGAAGGAGGACGCGTGGCACGCATAGCCAACAATCCCAACTTTGACGTTCAGAAGTACGAGTCGATGGCTGCCATTGGCGCCACTGGCGACCCGATGATTGCCTATGGCTGCGGCAAAACCATTGGTACCTATTTGAAGAAATATGACTTTGACATAGACTTTGCCCCAGTGGCCGACGTGAACACCAATCCTGAGAATATTGTCATTGGCGCACGCGCCTTCAGCGAATATCCTTCCGTGGCCGCCCCCATGGTGACGAACTATCTGCAAGGTCTGAAGGATGCGGGCATCACGGGCTGCATCAAGCATTTCCCTGGTCATGGTGACACAACTGCCGACACGCACACTGGCTATGCTCAGTCGCTGAAGACGTGGGATGAGATGAAGGACTGCGAGATGGTGACCTTCCGTGCCGGCATAGAGTGGGGTTGTCAGCTTATTATGACTGCCCATATCGCCGTGCCTAATGTCACTGGTTCTACCATTCCCTCTACGCTGTCGTCTATCGTACTGCAAGACAAGCTGCGCGGTGAGTTGGGCTACCAGAACATCATCGTTACTGACGGCATGGAGATGGGGGCTATCACCCAGCACTATACCAGTGCCGAGGCCGCTGTGGGCAGCATCAAGGCTGGCGTTGACATCGTGCTTGGTCCTCGTGACTTCGTGGAGGCTTTCGATGCGGTGATGGCGGCGGTGAACAATGGCACCATCAGTGAGGACCGCATCAACCAGAGCGTAAGACGAATTCTGAAACTTAAGTTATCTAGTCGTTCAGCGACTTAACGTATTTCATATTGGCCAGAATCTGACGCTGGCGCTTTTTCATATATTTACTGGGATTCTTGCTGCTGAAGCGGCGAGGATTGGGTAGGGTGGCGGCAATCAGGGCACACTGGCTGGCAGAGAGGTCCTTGGCGTCGCAGCCGAAATGTTCGTTGGCCACTGCCTGAACGCCATAGATGCCTGGG
>Ga0310696_10007470_pt1 | contig 12817 bp, 9 predicted proteins | sample AusTroGonzalo_MG_4_FD_203885 | JGI IMG/M metagenome (GOLD analysis project Ga0310696, IMG submission 203885) | Bovine rumen microbial communities from tropical cattle in Woodstock, Queensland, Australia - Gonzalo_02 (v2) (version 2) | ecosystem: Host-associated > Mammals > Digestive system >... | reverse complement strand
TCCATGCCCTGAAAAAGCTGATCCACGGAGACTGGGAGACCCATGAAACCCTCCTGACGGATGATGAAGGGGTTCTGACCTTCACCGGCTTCAAAGGCGACTACTCGCTGCAGTCTGACACATACAGCGCCGGTTTCAGCCTGAACGGCAGCCTGGACAGGCAGGTTTGCCTTGCTGAAAGAGATTACAAACAGCCTTGACTTAGAGTCTACTTTAAGAGCTAGTATCTCTTTGGCGAGTGAAAAAAATATTCATCACGCTGGAGGGATCCCCGATGTACACAATCCAGGAAGTATGCGAAAAGACCGGATTATCCGCTCATACGCTCAGATATTACGAAAAGGAAGGCTTGTTGACCGATATCGGGCGCACCCAGGGCGGTTTCCGTCAGTATTCTGACGAGAACCTGGAATGGCTCGGGCTCATCTGCTGCCTGAAAAACACCGGAATGCCCCTGCAGGAGATCGCGCGCTTTGTCCGCCTGGCGCATGAGGGAGACTGCACCCTGGAGGAACGGGTGGAACTGCTGAAAGAGCACCGTGAAAAGATCAGGGAACGCATGGATGAAACACAGCAGTACCTGGACAAGATTACCTGGAAGGTCAATTTCTTTTCCGAAAAACTCCAGGCCTGGCAGGCTCAGGAAACCATGAAAGATAAGGAAGCCCCGAAAGCATAAAGGGCTTCCTTTTTGAGTGATATCAGAATAGGTATCTTCCTTTTTCCACCGTTCGGGTCTTTCCGTTCAGAACCACCTCTGTCCTGACGGGGGTATCAATCTCATATCGGATCCCCCGGTCCGTATATTTCCAGAAGGAGCGGATCCGCCCGTGAACGGTGTCCAGCACCGCGCAGAGACTGTTCAGCCGCGGGTCGGGGTGCGGCGCGATCCTGGCCCTGGCGTATCCCGCCTCCGCGGGCTGAATCCCGCTCGCCACGCCGAACACCCAGTCCGCCACGGAGCCGTAGGCGTAGTGGTTGTAGGAATTCATATCGTCGTCCCAGAAAGTTCCGTCCGGCTTGATGCCGTCCCAGTGTTCCCATACGGTGGTGGCTCCCCTGGAAACGGAGTACAGCCATCCCGGATATTCTTTCCGCAGCAGCAGCGACCAGGCAATATCCGTATGTCCGTACCGGCTCAGCTCGTGCAGCAGATAAGGCGTGCCGACAAGGCCGGTCTGCAGTTTCATCCCACAGGCCCTGATCTGTTCCGCCAGCGCGTCCGCCAGCGCCTGAGGCTCGTCCGTCAGATTGAAATGAAGTGTCAGCACCTTTTCCGTCTGGGTATTCAGACAGCCGCCGAACCTTTCCTTGTAAGCGCTGACGATCCGGGAATATAAAGCTTCATATTCGCTCACGTCTTTGCCCAGCAGCCTGCCTGCCCGGATCACGATATCCACCGAATTCGCATAGAACGCGCTGCAAATCAGGTCGTCGCTGCTGTATCCGCGCTTGCTCAGTTCGATCGTCGCGGGGACATAGCCTTCCGGCCAGTCCAGTGCCAGCCAGTCTCCGTAGGTCCAGCATCCCGTCCACAAATCTTTGGTCGTGGAGACGGTCGGAACATAGGTAATCCATTTTTCCATAGCCCCGTACATGTCCGTCAGGAAAGAAATATCACCATAAGTTTCATACAGTTGCCACGGAATGATCGTCACCGCGTCGGACCATGCCCCTCCGCCGGGTTTGTAAGCGGTCAGACTCGGCACCACCTCCGGCACCCAGCCATTTTCGTGTTGCGCGGCCCGCACATCCGCCAGCCATTTCCTGAAAAACTGCCGCACGTCGTACTGCAGCGTGCCTGCGCGGCAGAAAATCTGCCCGTCGCCGGTCCATCCGTACCGTTCGTCCCGCTGCGGGCAGTCCGTCGGAATATCCAGATAGTTTCCCTTCTGGCTCCAGATAATGTTGCTGAACAGCTGGTTCAGCATGGGATCGCTGCTTTCCAGCCATCCGGTGCGCTTCATTTCCGAGTGAAGGACCACCGCGTGGATCTGATCCGCCGTAAAACCTTCAGGTGCCTCGTCGATCCGCAGATACCGGAACCCGAAAAACGTGAATCTAGGCTTGTAGCTTTGATGGCCTTCCCTGCAGACATAGTGCAGCTGGCTGCGCGCGGAGCGATAGTTGGCGGTATAAAAATTGCCGTCTTTGTCCAACACCTCCGCCGTCGAGATCGACAGTTTTTCTCCAGCCCGGGCATCCAGTTCGAAGGCCATGTATCCGGTCAGGTTCTGTCCGAAATCGATGACCCATTCGCCCCTGGGCGTCCTGAAAGTTGCGCGGGGCCAGACCGTCTCCTGTTCATGAACCTCCGGCCCTTCCTGCGGAATCAGCATGGATTTCGGGTAATCGCAGACCGCTGCCGGAACAAAGGTTGTCTTCCGGGTCATGTCTGCGTCCTCACCGATGAAGATTCCGCTCAGCGTGACCGTGCTTTCGGATACTTCCCACCCGTTGTCCGTCAGAATGGTTTCTTCCCCTCCGTCTTCCGTGATCAGGTGCAGGGCCGCAATCAGCATGGCAGGCAGAAACTCGTCCGGGTTTTTCGTTCCGGTCCACGGCGCGTTTGTTCTCCGGTACCAGCCATTGGCAACTGTTATTTCCAGCGTGTTTTCTTCCTTCAGCAGATCCTTCACATCATAGGTTTGTACCTGAAGACGTTTGTGGTATTCCGTCCAGCCCGGGGCCAGAATAAAATTCCCGATCCGCCTGCCGTTCATCTGCGCCTCATAGACGCCGTCGCAGGTCACTTCCAGTTCGGCTGTGTGGATCGGCTTGCCGCAGGAAAAGTTTTTACGGAACACGGGTACCGCTGTGGAAGCAACGCCGTTCATGGTTATCCAGGACGCATTCTGAATCAGCATGGTATGATTTCTCTCCTTTTGATGATATACTGTCGGCTTTAATGACAGAATCCCTGTCTATGAGATCGAGAACAACTGGCGGTTTTTTCACTTTATCCAAAGGCAATCACTGTGTATAACCCGACATTCCGGAGGATCAGTCTGACCCGTTCTCCTTCCCGTACAACCTCGCATCCCGGAACCCGGTCTCCCGCCGGAACCAGAATTTCAGGAGCCGTCCCGGACACATCCCGGAGCGTCAGCTCTAAGCTCTCAAGCGGCTCCACCCGATCCGTCCGCTCGTCATACTGATAGTTCAGCAGATGAATCCAGGTCTTTCTTCCATCATCATACCGCTGCACACCGATCTTTTCCATGCGGCAGTCCACGGGAGCATACGTATGATACAGTTCACCGAAGGCAGTCATGAACCGCGGAATATACTGTTCCTTGTCTCCTTCCAGGGAAACGAACACGGCGTTCCCGGCTTCTTTCAGCGCTTCCTTCAGCCCGGTTCCTTCCGCAAGCCTGCCGGCAGCCAAGATTTTGCCTCCGTCCTGTACGTATCCGAGCAGGATTTTTTGCTGGTTCTCCGTCATTACCTGACAGTCCGGTACAATCACCAGCGGGTATCCTTCCAGCTGTTCCGCCATGAAATCATCCGCGCGGAATTCCCCGTCCGGCAGCATCACCACGTCATACTGCGCGTTGATATCGCTCATCGCCCGGATCACATCCCAGAACGGAACGGGTTTCATGTCCGGATCCAGCCATTCGGCTGCCGTCGCGTCCAGCAGCGCTCCGTAGGCGTCCTGCATTCCGTTGGCGCCGCTCCCCTTGTTGGAATCTCGCCAGTAATAGCTGCCGTAGGAATATAACACAGCCGCTCCGCGGGATTTTGTCCGGGGATAACATTCCTCATGCTCGGCCAGAAAGTCCTGGATGCCCGCCGTCAGCGCCCGGGGTGCCCAGAAGGAATCCTTGATCGTGTTTCCCATCCATCCGCCGTAAGGGATTGACATGTTGCATCCGTATACGGAGGCTTCCAGCAGGAAAAGCCGGTACAGGTCGTATCCTTTCCCACGGTCCAACATCTCCAGCAGCCGGGGAATGATCCCGCCGTAAGGATTTTCCGCGATGATAACCGTTTTCCCGCGGGCAAAGCCGGCGCAGTAGCGGTAGTAATACGGCTGGCGGAACAGCGTATGTTCCATTTCGGTGATCACGATGTCCACCTTGTTTTCAATCGGGTAATAGGCCGGCTGCATGTTATAGAAATTGCCCGAAATCTCCAGCCTCCGCCCGTATTTCTCCAGCGCGTACCGGCGGGCATGATCCGCCAACTCGCTGAAATAGCGGCGTACCTGCAGCACCTGGAATTCCCAGTAGTCCCGGTAGAAGGGCGCATTTTCCGGATAAGAGCAATTGTGCGCTTTCAGATACTCGCCGTAGTGGAAGATGTCCAGGTCGATCCCGTCCCATTCCGTTCCGAGTTTCCCGGCCGTCTTTCGCTCTTTCAGGAAGGCGGTGAATTGCTTCATGCAGCTCCTGCAGAAACACCCGCCCGACGAGATGGAAGTCATCGGCAGCTCGCATTCGTCCAACTGGATGCCTGGCACACCGGCGTCGATCTGAATTTCCATGATCTTCTTCAGGTATTCCCGCCAGACCGGGTTGTTCCGGCACATCTGGTAGCAGGTTTCCTGATGTCCTTTGATCTCAACCCACTGCGCATGGATCGGGTTTCCGAACCGGTCCCGGGTGCAGCATGCTTCCCACAGGTCGGTCACGGGATTTCCGTCCTCGTCCCGAATCCCGTCCGGATAATAATCCTTCAGCCTTGTCGGAAAAGCATCCGGATAAGTATCTGCGCTGAACTCCCGCAGTCCGTACCAGCCATGGTCCTCTCGCTCTTCCGCCCGCAGGTTCATGCGGACAATCTGCCCGTGCTCGTCCGTCACAACCGGATATTCCCAGCCCTGCACCTCGAAGACAATTCCGAACAGCCGGATTCCCCGTCTGTTGCATTCCGCAATGAACTCGCTGTCGTTCATATAGCCGTAGATCTGCATCCGCGGATCCACGGTCCCGAAGGCCTCATGCGTAAGATACGGCAGGCTGATACTGCCGCCGCCCAGCCCCGCCCAGGCCAGCACCGTTCCGTGGTATCTTTCGAGATCCTCCAGCATTTGCCTGCTTCGCAGCGGCAGGCTCGGATGAAAGCAGTGATTATGCTTGAACCATCCGTCAAAATAAATTCCCCGTTCCATACACACCTCTTCCCGCTCTCCACTAACCACTAGCCACTAATCACTAGCTACTCTCCACTCTTCACTCTCCACTCTCCACTCTGCTTAACCCTTGACCGCGCCGGCAACCAGACTTTTCTGCACCTGCCCGGACATGCACATATACAGGATCAGCGTGGGCAGCGTGGCAATCACCAGGCCCGCGCCCATGGAGCCATAGTCCGTCTGATACTGGCCGCTCATCTGCTTGATCCCGACTGTCAGCGTCCGGACACTGTCCGTCGTGAACAGCGAGGCCAGCAGCAGTTCGTTCCAGACCTGCAGGAACACGAAAATCGCGGCGGTAATCAGCGCAGGCACCATCATCGGCAGAATGATCGTGAAAGCAGTCCGATAAATTCCGCTGCCGTCAATGCAGGCCGCCTCCTCCATTTCATAGGGGATGTTGGTGATGAACCCGCTTAGGATCAGAATCGTAATCGGGATGTTGAACGCCACATAGGGAATGATCAGAGCCCAATGGGTCTTGGTTAGCGTCAGCAGAATCTCGGTCAGCGGATACAGTGCTGCGTGCATCGGAATCATCATGCCCATCAGAATATAAGTGAAAACCGTCTTCTGCCCCTTCCATCTCATCCGGAGCAGACCGTAAGCAGACATATATCCCAGCAGACTGGTCCCGATCAGCGTGGCAAACGTATCGATAATGCTGTTCAGCATGTATGTGCTGACCCTGCCGCCGCTGCCCCAGGCATTGGCATAATTCTCCCAGAGCCACTGGGTCGGCAGGCCCACTGAATTGCCCCCGAAAATCTCATTGGTGTCTTTCAGGGACATCGTAAACATCCAGTACAGCGGAAACAGGCAGAGAAACAACCACAGGATCAGGAAGATCTGTTTCAGTACGCTCCCGAACCTAATCCGTCTGTTCGGAGAACGCCTTTTTACTCTCCGCGATCCCATCACCGGATTCCGGATTTTCAATTCTGAATTCTGACTCATCTCAGGCCGCCCCCCTTCTCCGCCGGAGAGGACTGGCGTCCCTGTCCTTGAACAGGATGTTCAGCACAACCGTGAACACCAGGCATTCCAGTACGATAAAGATCGCCTCTGCACTGGCGTAGCTGTACTTGTGGTTGGTAAACATCTCCACGTACATGGACAGTGCCGGCAGGTCCATATTGGATCTTTCCAGCAGCACCCAGGGGGTGTCGAACAGCTTGAAAGAACCGATCAGTGAGAAGGACAGGCAGACCTTCAGCATCGGTTTGATCATCGGGATTTGTATCCGGAAAGCCAGCTTCGCGCCGGACGCGCCGTCCACCGTCGCCGCTTCAATCACGTCCTCCGGAATGGACTTCAGCGCGCCGTACATCAGCAGCATATGGTATCCCACATACTGCCACAGGCTCGGAAGGAAGGAAAACCAGATCTTCGTGTCGGCGTTCCCCAGAAAACCGTTCTTGGGTATCGCCCACCCCATGGACTCGAAAATCTGCGGCAGCAATCCCTTGTACAGGCGTCCCCACAGCAAGCTGACCACGACGGAAGAGATGACCACCGGAATAAAGAAGATGTTCCGGTAAGCGCTCTCCCCTTTCGTGCCGTTGGCCAGCAGCAGCGCAATGAACATCGAGAACGGCAGCTGGACAAAGATGGACAGCGCCGCATACAGCAACGAATTGATTACCGCACCGGGAAAAGGATTCCGCCGTCCCGGGGTGAACATGGTGATAAAGTGCTGCAGCCCGGCGAACTGCGACTGATCCCCCACCTTGGCCGGGATCTCGTTCAGCAGGCTGTACCACAGCGTCTTGAAGATCGGATAGATCACGATATAGGTAAAGAACAGCACCGTCGGCAGCACAAAAACCGCGATGCTCCATTTGTTCGAAAGAACGCGCTTCACAAGCGCACCTCCTACTCTCAGCCTTCCAGATGACCAAAGGTGGATAAGACATAATGCCTTCCCCTTGAAGGGGTTCGGCGCGCCCGGAGAAAGAGCCGGTGGCTCTTTCTCAGCAGAGAACGGGCAACAGCCCAGGCGCGTGCCCGAAGGGCGGATGAGGTGTGAAAATCCGAAAAAGGGGGACGGGATGAGCTCCGTCCCCCTCTGAAAAAGTTTGTTTCAGAGTTCTTATATCAGCTTACTTGGCAAAGATCGTCTCCATGTCGTCGCACCACTGTTCAGGCGTGCTCTTACCGGCCAGCACATCGTAAACCGTGTCGCCGATCAGGGTCGCGTCATCGCCGCTCAGCGCGGTATTGCCCCACAGCAGGATGGTGTCCGCGTTGGCAACAGCCTCGGCGATCTGGTTCATCACGGGATTGCCGCACTGCGCGTCGGTCTTCCAGGCGGGCAGGCCCGCGCCGCACTCGAAGCCGTTCTTGCTCTGGTGCTCGGCCAGGAACTGGCAGGCAACAAACGCTTCGGCAGGATGCTCGGTGTAGGCGGAAATGCTGAAGCCTTCGGCCGGGCCGCCCATCCACTGGTTGTCGTAGCCCTTTCCCACGGCGGGGAACTTTACGGCCTTAACCTTCTGCTGCATCTCTTCGCTCAGGGAGCCGGAGAACCACTGTCCGTGTACATACATCGGGATCTCGCCGTTGAAGTAGGGCACTTCGCTCTCGTCCCGGGTCAGGCTCAGCGCGTCGTCCGGGAAAGCGCCCAGATCGATCAGTTTCTGGAACGCGGCCATGCCGTCGATCCAGTCCTGAGTCTTGAAGGTCGCGCCTTCGGTCTTGTAGTAGCAGGCACGTGCGGCCTCATCGCCCACGAAACGCAGGGTGATGATGTCGGTGTACATGTTGGTCGGCCACTTGTCGCCGCCTCCCAGCGCCATGGGCGTCACGCCCGCAGCCTTAAAGGCTTCGACGGCCGCATACAGCTCATCCAGAGTTTCCGGAATCTTCACGCCGTATTTGTCGAACAGTTCTGTGTTGCAGTACAGCACGGAGCAGGCGTTCGTGTAGGGCAGCTGATAGGTTTTGCCGTCAAATACCATGTTCGCCAGGGCGCCGCCGATCAGGCGGTCCTTGATCTCATCGGTCAGATAATCATCCAGCGGAAGAATATCACCGGAGCTGACCAGGTTCCAGAGTACGCCGCCGGCGTTCCAGTAGAACACGTCCGGCAGGCTGTCGGACAGGGCCAGTGTCTCGCCCTGATCCTTCCAGGCGTTCGCTTCATACCATTCCACTTCCAGTTTGATCTCCGGATGTTCCGCTGCGAATTCTTCCAGGGTCTTCAGCATGGGAGCGCGGTTCGCCTCGGTCTCGGCGGACCAGATGGAGGCTACTTTCAGGGTGACGGGTTCTTCTGCACTGGCAATGGAGACCATGCCGAGCAGCATGGCGATCGACAGCACAACAGCCAACAGTTTCTTCATTTTTCCTGTCTCCTTTCAGTTTATGAAGTTTCTTTTCTGCGCGGAAGCGCATCTCTGGAATCATTCTATTCCTTCGAGTTTACTCTAATGCAATAGCTTTTCAAAAAAAAATACGTACAAATTTTGGAATACGGAAATCCGGCAAATATTGATAAGCCGACGAACAAAATATGAATGGCTTTTCTTTTGAATTCAGTATAATATGATAAATAGTGTTTGTTTCAGGATCACTGACGATGTTTGATTGACGAAGGAGGACTCGCCATGAACAACTTTACTTTTTATTCCCCCACTTGTTTTGTTTTCGGAAAGGATTCGGAAAATCAGGCCGGTGCCCTGGTTAAACGCTTCGGCGGCAGCCGGGTGCTGATCCACTTCGGCGGTGGCAGCGCCCTCCGTTCCGGGCTGATCGACCGGGTGGAAGCTTCCCTGAAAGCGGAAGGCCTTGCCTCTTTCCGTCTCGGCGGCGTGAAACCCAATCCCCGCAGCGGCCTGGTCTATGAAGGAATCGAACTATGCCGGAAAGAAAAGATCGATTTTATTCTGGCTGTGGGCGGCGGCAGTGCCATCGATTCTTCCAAAGCCATTGCTGCCGGAACGATTTATGACGGCGATTTCTGGGATTTTTACAGCGGCAAATATATTGAGGAAGCCCTCCCCGTCGGCACGGTGCTGACGATTGCGGCCGCCGGCAGCGAAGGCAGCCCGGACAGCGTCATCACCCTGGAGGATGGAATGTTCAAGCGCGGCGCCACCGGAGACGCCATCCGCCCGAAATTCTCGATTCTGAACCCCGCTCTGACCCAGACGCTCCCGCCTTTCCAGACCGCGGCCGGGATCACGGACATCATGGCCCACCTCTACGAAAGATATCTGACCAACACCCCCGAGGTTGAAGTTACAGACCGGTTGATTGAAGCCCTGCTGCTGACCATGATCCATGAGGGGCCGCGCGTAATCGCCGATCCGGATAACTATGAAGCGCGGGCAAACATTATGTGGGCCGGCATGATGGCGCACAATAATTCCTGCGGCGTCGGCCGGAGCCAGGACTGGAACAGCCATAATATCGAACATGAGCTGTCCGCCCTGTATGACTGTGCCCACGGCGCGGGTCTGGCGGTCACGCTCCCTGCCGTCTTCACCTATGTGATGAATCACGATGTGATGCGCTTCGCCCAGGTGGCTGTCCGCGTCTGGGGCTGTCAAATGGACTTTGCCCATCCGGAAGTAACCGCAAAAGAAGGCATCGAAAAACTCCGTCAGTTCTTTATCTCCATCGGAATGCCGAAGAACTTTGCGGAACTCGGCGCCAAGGAAGAAGATATTCCCGCGCTGGTGAACACGCTGTGCCGCGGCGACGGACGCGAGGGCAGCATTTCCGGTTTCGTAACCCTTGATGAGTCGGACTGCACAAAGATCTACCAGCTGATGATTTAATCAGACTTTCAGCATGATCGGAAAGCCCTCACATTGCCAAATGCTTTTCGGGAGAAATGAAGGAATGAAAGCAAAAACAAAAGAAACTCTGCTCCGTTTGCTCATCCTGCTTGGCGGACTCATTATTGCCCATCTCGGTGTAACGCTGTTCCTGCTTGCTGATCTGGGTTCGGATCCGTTTAATGTGCTGATCCAGGGACTTCGCCTGCTGGTGATGAAGATCGCGCCTGTTACACCCACACACGGCACAGTGCATATGGTCATCTGTTTTCTGATCATTCTGATTTTGTTAATTATTGACAGAAAATATGTGAAGATCGGAACGGTTGTTTGCATGTTCTGCGGCGGGCCGATCATCGACTTTTTCTCCTGGCTGCTGGGCGGGCTTGGCATTGGAACCGCCGGTCTTCCGATTAAGATCCCGATTCTGGTCCTGGGCTGTGCTATCCTTGCCTTCGGGATGTCGATCGTAATCCGGTCGGAAGCGGGTACGGGACCGAATGATCTGGTTGCCGTCGTGATCAGCGATAAACTGAAACTCCGGTTCAGTATCGTTCGGATCGTTACGGACGTCCTCTTTGTGCTGGCAGGTTATCTTCTGGGCGGCCGCTTCGGCATCGGAACCGTCATCTGCGCGTTCCTGGTCGGTCCTGTAGCAGAGTTCTGCATGCCTTTCTCATCTTCTTTGGTAAAAGCCTGTCTTCATCGTTTCCTCGGAAATGAAGCCTCTCCCGGTTAACACAAGCCGGATATAACTGAATGTATACTTCATTTTTCTGAAAGGAGCTCCATCAAATGAGCATTGATCTGAATACCATGCCCAAACTGGGGTTCGGCCTCATGCGCCTGCCCGAAAAAGACGGAATCATCGACATGAACCATGTGAATCGGATGGTCGATGCCTATATGCAGGCAGGAATGAACTACTTCGATACCGCTTATGTCTATCATGGAGGCAATTCTGAGAAGACCATAAAGGAAGCCCTTGTGAAGCGCTATCCCCGGGATCGGTTTATGCTGGCGACAAAACTGCCCGCTTGGGTTCTGAAAACTCCGGAAGACCGGGACCGTGTTTTCAATGAACAGCTGGAACGGTGCGGCGTGGACTATTTTGATTTCTATCTTCTCCATTCCATCGAGGACGGCAGCAACGGAGAAACGTATGAGCGCCTGGACTGTTTTAATTGGGGGCTGAAAAAGAAGGCGGAAGGCAAAATCCGGCATTTCGGTTTTTCCTTCCACGGAAGCCCGGCTTATCTGATACAGGTGCTGGATGCCCATCCGGAAATAGAGTTTGTCCAGATCCAGCTGAATTACGCTGACTGGAAAAACCCGGTCGTCCGTTCCGGCGAACTGTATGAAATCCTGCATGCCAGAAACATCCCCATGATCATCATGGAACCGGTCAAAGGCGGAACCCTGGCCGGCCTGAAGCCGGAACTGGAGCAAATGTATAAGGCTGTCCGTCCGGAAGCCTCCGTTGCCTCCTGGGCGCTGCGCTTTGTCGGATCCTTGCCCGGGGTCATGACAATCCTTTCCGGCATGAGCACCGCTGATCAGGTAGCGGACAACATCAAAACCTTCTCACACTTTGAACCCCTGACAACAGAAGAAAGAGAACTGGTCGATAAGGTTCGGACCATCATGCTCGATACGCCGCTGATCGGCTGTACCTCCTGCCGATACTGCACCCCCGGCTGTCCCATGAATATTTCGATCCCGGATGTGTTCCGTGCCGTGAACACCATGAGCCTGTACGGAGACGTATTCCGTCCCAAGGCATTCTACGGAGGCGTGCTCAGTCTGGGGCACGGCCGTGCCTCCGAATGTATCGCCTGCGGACAGTGTGAAGGCGTCTGTCCGCAGCATCTTCCGATCATTGACCTCCTGAAGGATGCAGCTGAAAAACTGGATACCTGAAAACACTGAACGGCCGGGATTTCCGGCCGTTCGCTTTAGGTTTCACGAATCCATACCTGCATCTCGTTCTTTCCCCGGTTAGCCCATTTGTAATATGGGATCAGCCGAAGTTTTACAGGAGTACGCCGTTCTTCGACATCGGAAAAATACAGCGCTTCTTGATCCGGGAACCCGGTCCGACAGGCATCTGCCTCAATAACCGTCGTCCCGCCGAGCAACTCTGTCTCAACCGTTTTCAGTTCCGCGTGGCGGGCAAGCTGCAGCAGATGAAGCTGCGGTCCGTTATCCGCTTCCTCCGCGCAGTAAACGACGGGACCCTGCGCCACCGCAACCTTCCCGGCAGCGCTGCGCACCCGGTTATTTGCATGGATCCGCCGGGGAATCATCTCCAGATTCAGGATCAATTCTTCATCCGCGAACGGGCCGGATATCAGAATATACCCATCCTGTTCCTTCGCCTGAACATTTTCTCCGTTCCGTTGCAATGTATATCGCGGACACCAGCCGGGAATATGGATCCGCAGGTCATAGTCGCCCTTTCCGGCGCTGATCCGGACCAGACCGTTACACGGATAATCGGTATGAACAGCGATATGGATCTGCTGTCCGGCCGCTTCGGTATTCAGTTCCGATTCCGCAAACAAATGAATCTGTACTTCCCGTCCCCGGACTGTATACTGGTATGTGATCAGCGAGCAAAGCAGCCTGGCCAGATTGGGCGGGCAGCATGCACAGCCGAGCCACGGCTGGCGTTCCGGTACAACATGCTTCTTGTTTGGATCCTTCTCATCCGCTTCCGGAAAGACAGAAAGCGCATTCACATAGAAAAAACGTTTCATATCGAGACTCATACCGGAAAGGCAGGTATTATACAGCGCGCTTTCCATCGCATCCGCATAGATCCCTTTCGTCTCTCCCAGCAGCATCCTGTGGGCAAAGAAGATCAATGCTACAGATGCGCAAGTCTCCGCAT
>Ga0310696_10007469_pt1 | contig 12818 bp, 10 predicted proteins | sample AusTroGonzalo_MG_4_FD_203885 | JGI IMG/M metagenome (GOLD analysis project Ga0310696, IMG submission 203885) | Bovine rumen microbial communities from tropical cattle in Woodstock, Queensland, Australia - Gonzalo_02 (v2) (version 2) | ecosystem: Host-associated > Mammals > Digestive system >... | reverse complement strand
CCTCGCTGTCGGCCACCAGACCTCGGGGGAGGTTAGTGTATTCGTCGCCGTAGCCATGGAAATTCTTGGCCCAATCGAAATGCTGGGCGTGGGCGGCGAGGGTCAACACGACGAACGCCGCCAGCAGTGTGATTCTTTTGGTTGTTTTCATTTTGAATAATTATTTAATGTCTTAACTGTATTGACCGATTTCTTAATATTGTAGCGCACACTTTCCCGTTCTACTCTCTTAGTAGTAAAAAGATTCGATTTCGTTACATTGAAAATGATTTTTTTTACTTTTGTCGCCTCAAAAGATGATAGGAATATGAGAAATAATGTTTTGATAATCTTTGCCTTGATGGTGCTTTCAGCATGTGGTGGCAGGCAAACGCAGGCAGAAAGCGCTGGCGCAGTCGTTGCTGATTCAACGGAAGTGATGGCGCCGAACGAAACGGACTCGATGGCAAGTCATTCCCAAAGCTACCGTCTGACGGGTACCATTGGTGAAGACAAAGCCAGCATGGTGCTTGATAAGAACGGCAATGATGTGACGGGTGTCGTCACGCGATGTGACTATTGCGTACCTATCCATGTAGAAGGTACTTGGCAGGGTGACAATATCACGGTTGCCGGAGTAAGTCAAGCCGGTTCACATATTGAATATAAATTGACTGTCACGGTCAACGCAGTTCAAGGAGCAGAGGTGTTGTCTGCCGAAGGAGAAGTCGAAAAGCAAAACGTCACCATGACGATAGAACACTGAGCTCCGCTTGTATGGTGTTATTTGCACAGCATGCGTGACGCCTCTCCGAGGCGTTGAGCCACACGACCATGATGTTCCTGACCAGTTTTTTGTATTTTTGCGACCCGTAAAAAAGACTCATATAATGGAAAACCGTTTCAATATCCGACCCGCGAAACCCGATGAGGCAGGACTAGTCCTTGACTTTATCAAGAAACTGGCTGCATACGAGAAATGTGCCGATGAGGTGGTGGCCGACGAAGCCACTGTCTATCACTCGCTGTTTATAGAGCGTTCCGCCGAGGTGATTTTCGCCGAAGAGGACGGCGTAGTGGTCGGCTTCGCCCTGTTCTTCCACAACTTCTCCACTTTCGTGGGTCGCAAAGGCCTCTATCTTGAAGACCTCTTCATCCTGCCCGAGAAGCGGGGTAGGGGATACGGCAAAGCCCTGCTGAAATACTTGGCCAACCTTGCCGTGGAGCGCAATTGCGGCCGCATGGAGTGGATCTGCCTCGATTGGAACGAGCCCGCTTTGAAGGTATATCGCAGCATCGGAGCCGTCCCGATGGATGAATGGACCGTGCAGCGTTTGGACGAGGAGGCGCTGAAACGGTTTGCGTGTACCGAAAGACATCTGCAATCTCGGTCTCACGTAACCGACTTTTTCAAAGAATTATAGGAGGATTGAAAAAACTGCAACAACTCGTTTGTTTTTTTGTTAGGAGGTGCGGCATTCCTGCCGCACAAAGGTCGCCAGGAATGGCGACACTCCTACTACAAACGTTCAAATAACAGTAGTTATATAGAAACCATTATGAAAAAGACCATCATCATCACCGGCGCCACTTCTGGAATAGGCCTTGAAACCACCCGTCTTCTGGCGGGTAAAGGCTATTGCATTCTCGCAGTAGGTCACAGTTCCGCCAATTGTGGAAAAGCCAACCAGGATATCAGGCTCAGCATACCTGATGCCGATATCACTTGGTTTGCCGGAGACCTTATGCAGCAGCGGGAGGTCGTTCGCGTAGCCAGTGAGATGAAAAAACGACTGAATGAGACAGGTACCGAATCGTTGCATGCGCTCATCAACAATGCCGGATGCGCCCGAAGCCGGTATATGACCACCGAAGAGGGCTATGAGCAGCAATTTGCCTTGAATCATCTTGCCGGATTCCGGCTCACCTACGAGCTGCTGCCTTGTCTTCTGAAAGAAGAAGGGCGCGTGATCATGACCAGCAGCGAATCCCACAAGAACATGAAAGTACGTTGGCGTGATGTGATGATGAGAAAGCACTACAACCCGCTTCTCGCCTACAAGCAGTCAAAACTCTGCAACATGCTGTTCGCCCGGGGACTGAACGACCGCTACGGGGCCCAGGGGCTCCATGCCTACGGGGTGGATCCGGGCCTTGTGAACACGGACATCGGAAACAAAACAACGGGAATTGTGGATTTTGTGTGGAAGTTCCGCAAACGCTTCGGAGTGCATCCATCCGTACCCGCGCAGGACTATCTGTACCTATGCGAGCAATGCGAGCCGCCGGCAGGGTTGTATTTTCATCATGGCAAATCCAAAAAGTACAGCAAACAGGTGACGACGGAAAATGCTACGCGGCTGTTTGAACTCAGCGAGCGGCTTTGCGGAATACGCTACGAATAAACGGAAGACTAAACCATGAACATGATGAATAGCAAAACGATTGAAAAAATGCAAATGTTTGCGGTTTTTTATGAGGGATATGAATGGAAAATAATCGTACTTTTGCACTGTCAATTAGTTTAAAGGCTTTATCATTTAATTATAAAGAAGACTATCTTTGCCACAGGAGGTGTTAACGGTAAAATATAACAATGAGAATTGGAATAATGAGTAAATTGATGAAATGGGTGCTTGCCGCCACCCTCATTTGCGGTATTATGGTGCTGAACTCATGCTCGAAGGAGGAGAAGCCTGAGACACAGGACAATGCGTACACAGGGGTGCCGATTGTCATTTTCGACACCGACATCGGTTCATCGACAGACGACCTCTTTGCATTAGAGATGCTCTGCCGCTATGACGAACAGCGGTTGTGCCGGTTGCTGGGTGTGGTAGTGGACCGCGAAGGCGAAGCGAATGCTGATTTTGCCGATGTGATGAATAACTATTTCGGTCATTCGAATGTTCCTATCGGACTGGTGCAGGATGGCATCAAGAATCCTAAGGTGTGGATAGACTATGCACATGTGGCCTATATGACCGAAGAAGATGGTACCACCCCGATGTTCCAGCGCACTATCAACCAACCCGGGATGCGCCCCGACGGCTATCAACTCTATCGTCGTCTGCTTTCTCAGCAGCCCGACCACTCGGTGAGCATCGTGGCGACAGGCTTCGTCACCAGTCTGGCACAGTTGCTACAGTCGAGAGCAGATGAATACTCTGCCCTGTGTGGTGTGGAACTGGTACGGCAGAAGGTGAAGTGCATCTATTTGCAGGGTGGTGTCTTCGGTGATGCCGAAGAGCCCGACTTCAACTTTGCCCAGGGCATCACATTCGCGCAAACCTTCTTCGAGCTGTGGCCGAAGGATGTGGACATGGTTCTTTCGCCTATGGAAGTGGGACAAGCCGTGGAATACACACCCGAGCAGGTCATCGCCGACGTGTCGTGGACCAACCGCCACCCCATCAAACAGGTGTATATGACTTGCAACTGCAATACGGGACAGAGGATGTGGGACCCCATGTGTGTCATTCAGGCCGTGGAGGGTGATGCGCTCTTCTCCCTTAGCGAACGCGGCACCATCAGTATTACGCCACAGGCCCTAACCATCTTTACTCCGTCTGCCACAGGTAACGTGCGCTACCAGCTGCCAGGCAATGCCCAGTGGGCTGCTAGGATGCTGGAGAAAATCAGAACGATGAATAAGTATCAATAGCGTAACCGTTGCAGTAAATAACAAATCCACAGGTGTTTAAATCCTTTGCGGCGGTGTTTTTTTTTGCCTGCATTCCATAATAATGCGTATCTTTGCCGCTCGGATAATTCAAGCGTTATGAAAAAAACACTCTTCACAATCCTGGCAATCACACTGGTAGTCTGTGGTTGCAACAAAACCAAGCAGTTCAAGGTGAGCCTCAACCTTCAGAATGCCGACCACAAAACCGTCTATCTTTACAAAGATGCCGAACCGAAGCACGTTCTGCTTGACAGTGCCGTCATCGTGGGCAATACGGCCGAGCTCAAAGCCGGTTTCGACGACCCGCAGACCTGCTATATCATCAAGTTCAACAAAAGTGACTATAAAAGTTGTGGGGACAACTTTTCTTTTTTCACCGAAAACCAAAACACCACCATCACAGGCGATTACCAGGACCTGCCTCACTTGTCTATAACAGGCTGTCCGACCATGAATGCCCTCAATGACCACCATCAGGAGAGCCTCAAACAATTCGAAGACCCGATTATGGCCCTCGTTACCGAAATCGAGAAGGCGGGTGTAGCCGGCGACACCGTGCGGGTGCTTGAACTCAACAGTCAGCTCCAACCGCTTATCGAAGCCTATATGAACAGTGAAATCGAATTCATCAAGAGTCATTCCGGCGACTATCTCGGCCATTTCCTGCTTGACCAGGCGAAGGAGGAGTTGGACCCGGAAATAGTAAAAGAGCTGGCCGACGGCTTCACCACAGAATCGAGATATAGCAAGAAAGTGAAAGAATACCTCAACGCTTCTTCTGAGCAAGTGGTCGATAAATAGTGCTACAGGCTGGAAAATGGTCGATATTTCAGCTTTTGTGGCCGATAAAGTCCATTCTGAAACAACTTGTCGTTCGCGAAGGATAAAACCTCGGGAAAGAATGGATCAAATGTCAAGACGAGAAAAATCCTATTTTTGCATCGAAATTTTATATTCTATGAAACTGAAAACCATCATTATTGCAACCATCGCCCTGTTTGTGGCGGTGAATTGCTTCGGACAAAAAAAGCAAAACATCTATGATTTTACCGTAAAAGACGCGGTAGGCAAGACGGTGTCGCTCGCAGACTATAAGGGCAAGGTGCTGCTGATTGTGAACACCGCCACCCGTTGCGGTTTCACACCCCAGTATAATGATCTGGAGGCCATGTACGAGAAGTACCATGCCGAAGGCTTGGAGATACTGGACTTCCCTTGCAACCAGTTCGGCGAACAGGCACCCGGCACCATTCAGGAAATCCACCAGTTCTGCACGGCCAACTTCGACATCCAGTTTCCACAGCTCGACAAAATAGAGGTGAATGGGTCCGGCGAGCATCCCCTCTACACGTATCTGAAGGCACAGAAAGGTTTCGGCGGCTTCGATCTCAACGAACGTTTGGGCAAGCTGTTGGACGACATGTTCCGCAAGGAGGACCCTGACTACGACAAGAATCCCGACATCAAATGGAACTTCACCAAGTTCCTCGTCTCCCGCGACGGCCGCGTCATCAAGCGTTACGAGCCCACGGACAAGATGAGCGACATTGAGGCCGACGTGCAGATGGAGCTGAATCCTGTGCTGAGCAATATTATGGCTCGACGTTCTGTTCGCAAATATCTCGAAAAGCCCGTGGAGCACGAGAAGTTGGAGTTGCTTGTCCGCGCAGGCATCAATGCACCGAGTGGCATGAACCGCCAGCCGTGGGTCATTCGAGTGGTGGAGGATCAGAAGCTGATAGCGGACGTGACGGAGATTTATAAACAGGAGAATGCCGAACAGGTGAATCGCGACAAGGATTTCAAGAACATGTTCCGCAATGCGCCTAATCTCATCTGTGTCTGCACACCGGCCAAGGGCGGCGGCGAACTGGATGCCGGATTGTTGGGCGAGAACATCATGTTGGCGGCTCAGGCGATGGGACTCGGCACCTGCTGTCTCGGAGGTCCCGTGCGTTTCCTGCTGTCAAACGAGAAATGCCAGTTCTTCCTCGACCGCCTTGATATCCCCGAGGGCTATAAGTTGAACTACATTATCGCTGTCGGTTATCCTGACGAAGAACCCGACGCCAAGCCCCGCGACGGTTCGAAGGTGAAGTATATCAAGTAAATAGCGCTTGTTTTGAACGGCAGCATCTATGTCGGTGGCTCGGCGACGGTTGTGGCGTGCGGAGAGTTGATGGTGTGAAAAACTGTTGCCGCCGTGAGGCGTTCGTAAACTTTGCGGCGGTTTTTCTCTGCATGCCGAAACAATGCGTATCTTTGCACCGAAAAAGGTTATTTATTGTAGTTACCAAACTATCAGCATCTATTGGAGATGAGCGACAAACTGATACGAGTTTTTTTGTTCTTGGTAGCGTTGTTTTTAGCTGTGCCAAGTTACCTCCTCTGGCGCAACGCCATCATTGACGGATGGCCGGAGGACTTCAACGGCTGGCTGGGGCTGATATTGCCGCCAGCGTTCACCATCACTGCCTTGCTCTATGCCATTTTCTATCGCCACGCCTCGCAGATGGATGAAACATTACAGAAACACATGGACAAGAAAACCGGTTGCGGTAAGGTTATCTTTGTCACACTCTTCTCCATCCTGTTTATCCTTGTTGGGGCCGAAGTCATAGTGTCGCATGTTGTGAAGCACGAGCCTGTGCAGACGTGGGAGTACTATGCCTACACCCTGATTTTCGTTCTTTGGGTCGTCGGAATTACTGTCAAATTAAAAAACACGAATATAATGAAAAACGTTGTCGTTATCTCAACCAGCCTCCGTCCTGGTTCAAACAGCAATATGCTGGCGGAGCAGTTTGCCGAAGGGGCAAGAGTAGCGGGCCACCAAGTGGAATTCATCTCGCTGAGAGACAAGGAAATCAAGTTCTGCATCGGGTGTCTCTCCTGTCAGAAGACGGGCGCCTGCGTCATCGAGGACGATGTGCCCGCCATCATGGAAAGCGTGCTGAACGCCGATGTGGTCTGCTGGGCCACGCCCATCTACTACTACGAGATGAGTGGCCAGATGAAGACCCTCATTGACAGAATGAATGCCATGTATCCCAAGGACTACCGTTTTCGCGAAGTCTATCTGCTGACCACGGCTGCCGAGAACGAGGATTACACCTCGGCAGGCACCGAAAATGGATTGATGGGCTGGATCGAATGCTATGAGAAGTCCGAACTCAAAGGCCACCTTTTCTGCGGCGGCGTTGGCGGCCCGAAAGAGATTGAGGGCAACGCCAAGTTGCATGAGGCGTATGAAATGGGTAAAAACATATAAAAATGCAAATGGACAAAAACGAATAAAAACAAGAGTTTATATACCAATAACGAAGATTGAATAAAACAATCCTAAACTGTTGAAGATGTACGAAACGAATCAATTACCATTTCCTTTTTGGGGGGCTGAAACCACACGGAAAATGGGACGTGATCCCCTTGCTGTACAAAATAGCAGCGTGGTCATATATGACAATATGGTCAAGGGAATAACGAACATGACCGTACGTGTTCGGTATAATGGCTTCTTTTGTTGGCTGTTGACGTTCATTGCAGAAAGGCTACAGGCTACCAATCCTTCTAAGATAGATAACCCCAAAGAACAAATCAAGTATATTAGGCGTGGTGAATTGTTACTTGCGTACTTGATGCAGTTTAACTATCCTTTAGTTAATGGTGTCAGTGGAAGCATCTTTGCTCAGAGAAATATATATTCAACTGTTCTTAACATAGCAGATGGGGCAGACATTGAAAATAAGCCCAACGTATACTGGCAAATGAGACTTGGTGTGTTTGGCCAGTATTTTCTTGGGGTACTTACACAGCTGAAACTTGTATTCCTTCCTGATGCGAATCACCAAACCTATCGTGTTACTCCTGAAGGATATAAACTCTGTCAGATATTTCGTCAGTCATTGACTGAGGATAAAGAGATCTTGTTTTGGGAAGCAATCAGCACAGGTGTTATTTTGCAGGAAAGGTTGTCGGAATTCAAGTGCCTTGCGCTTCACATTATAGACAACAATGAAGAACTATCGGAATATGAGATGTTGTTTAGTAAACCAGAAAGGCAGGATTTCACTGGACAAGACATTAGTCATAGATTCTTGACCATCAAGCTCCTTCTCAAATACATTCAAGGTGATGGAGCCAGCATAGAAAGGCGGAAGTTTGTCCTTGCATTCCTGAAAGCGAATTTTCTCAATGCACTAGAAGCGAATATGGATGTGACAGAAGAACAATTATCATGGTTCCTCTATGAACTAAATGAGCTTTCACATGCGGCATATGAAGCTCATCATTTCGCACTACTATATTCTACAACGGAAGAACCTCAACCATTGGATGAAGTACTGGACAAATTGGAAGGGGAGTACATTGAATACAGTAATTCCACAATAGACGATTACGGCATTTACGAACTGTATGACGAATTACAATCTTGCTATAAGGAAAAGAATTATGGTGGCTTGATCTTTGTTGCTTCACGGTTGTTAGTGGCACTTTACAAAGCGATTAGCAAACATATCAGCAAGCTTTTAGAGTATTCAAAAGATGAATATGATGTGAGTCACCCAGGCTTTGCTCCGTCGATGCTTATTCGATTGGTCGTTGACGAAAACAGGTCGTGTGATTGGCGATTTGCTGAAGATTGCATCTACTTTGCCATTAATGACCATTTACGGAGTTCTTATTCCAAATCCTCAATAGGACAAGGAATTGTTCATAACTACATGGTTGATGACGGCCTGATATGGCAACTGCGACGGCCTGATCCGGTAAGAACCTCGCCACGTCTGTCTAATGTCTTACAGTATATTGAAGACCTTAAATGGATAAAACGTGCAGGAGATTGTTATTCTCTAACTGAACGTGGAATTCAAATACTGATGCAGCAATGATTGACCAAAGACAACTTATAAAAGAAATACCATCAGGGAAGTTCCACTCAGCCCTGATGACGTCGTTCTCAATAAACTTGTATTATTGGGAAATACAGTTACTGCGCTCGTTGTCGAGCAAAGGTATAAACTTTGTTTCCGCCTTGGTCGATTCGGATTGTCTTTCGGACCAGTTGTTAAAGTTTACCAGAGCATTTTCAGGAAAGAGACCTCTTGATTTTAGCCTGCATGGCTATAAGATGAAAGGAGCATTTCACCCCAAAATACAATTCTATGCGGGGAGAGAAGCCGTTTTGGTATTAGTTGGCTCTGGCAATTTAACTGTTATGGGACATGGCAGGAACTTGGAAGTATGGTCACCTGTCATGATTGAAAGTGCTGATAGCCAGGCGTATCCATTTATAAGAAACGTGTGGAGCTATCTGAAGCACTTGTATCAAGGACTTGGTGAAGAGGCAGATAATATAATATACTCAATCGAAAAGAACTGCAATCTTCTCGTAAATGACTACGATGATGCTTTTGCAGAGCATTCTCTTGGCGAAAGTAGCATAAGATTCTTTACCAACCAGGAAACGTCTTTATACAATCAATGCTTAGAATGGATAGGTGACGATACTGTCCATTCTATAACGGTGATGTCACCATTCTTCGACAGCAAAGCCGAGTTAGTTAAGTCTCTATACAACCAATACAAACCCAATGAAATACGACTTATAATAGAAGAAGGATTTGGAACTTTGCCAAAGAAGAAGAATATACCTGATTATGTGAAACTGTATAGGTGGGACAAAATTGGTAAAGTTTCAGGGAGAAAATACCAAGATTTCTTCCACGCTAAGTGTTTTTTCTTTGAAGGAGAACATTACCACTATATGCTTTGTGGTAGCGCCAATGCCTCTGTCGCTGCTTTTGGCATTCCAGGGGCAGGTCCAACCAACCAAGAGGCAAGCGTTGGATTCAAATCTGCGACAACTGACTATTTTAAGAACACAGGCTTTGTTCTAACAGAACCAGTTAAAGTAGAGGATATTACCGAATCAAACACATTAGAAACAACAAACTGCCATACACCTGTTGCAATTTGGATAAAAGAGGCATCCTATATCTACAATAACTATGACATTACGGTAGAGAACAAGGAAGAGGCTTTAGATGCGACAATCACATTCTATACAGGAGACCGGAAGACAGCATATTCTACTCGAAAAAGAATAAAATCAGGTTCAGATATCATAAGCGGTAATCTAAAGGAGTCCATGAATCCACTGTACGTTGAGATAACCAATAGCAAGGGAGAGTTAATTTCCAATCGTCAATTCGTTATCCCAACAGAAATCATGGATGTAAACAACCCGTCACCAGAATCCGAATATAAGCGGAAAAAATATCGTGAGATTGAGGCTGGAAAGTTCATAAATGGTGAGGTCCTTAGATTCATTGAGCAGATATTGAATGATGCTGAGACGAAATTAGCTGCAAAAAGTAATTCTGAAACATCAACAGTCAACACGCCCGAAAATAAAGACGGGAATACATTCGATTCTGTCGCTGAATATCTGAAGGATGACAGTACGGGTATTACTGGCGACAGAAGTATGAGGAAGACCGATAAAACCGTTTCTCAATCCTCCATGCTTTTTGATAGCATGATTTCCTATATTTCAAGAAGTTCAAAGGAAAAAGAGGATGATGACATAGATGAAGAAGAAACTGAAGATGTGCAGCGTTCAGAGGGGCGGGACAAAGAGAAATCACAGAAAACTGCGAGCCGAACGAATAAGAGTGCTTTTGAAACCGAACAAAGGATAACCAAAATGTTCGATAAATATGCTACTTTCCTTGAAAGTATTGCATTGTCAAAAAAGAGGGTGAGAAACGAAATCTCACTTATGGAATCTTTGAAGAAATACATGACCGCAGTGTTCTTCTTATATAGGACCTTTAGCTACAGGTACACGATAGAATCAGGAGACAGTATTGAGCATAGTCTGATAGCACTTCAACGATCATCAAAATACCGTAAGACAGCAACAGAGTATTTCTATCGTCTAACATTTTTGTATGCACTTTACCTAATGAAATCAACTGTTATAGAAGAGCAGAATGGTTTTATAAGAAAAAAGACAGATTCATATAAACAATATGCCTTTGAGTTATGTATAGCGGTATTCTCTATCTGTGACATGCTTAACGAAGGACTGGATGATTATGGAGAATGGTCATCTACGTACAAATCAGCTTCCCTGTTAACTATACGGAGAGTGCTGGATGCAACAATCAGCCAAAACACACCATCCGACGTGTTTAAGAGGTTAGACCGTGCAATTCAAGAATTGGATGGGTTTGATAAAGCTAAAATGCAACAGTACATCAATGATAATGTAGCAATATTATCAGATGACAACCTCGTTTATCCTAAGGGGAATTATTTATGGACAGAATTATTTGGATATGTCTATCTTAAACGGAGAGATACTAAAACGGCACTTCCTCTTACTATAGCTTGCGAATATAATAAAAAATGGCAGGAATATTGTCCAAATTACCTTTTTTTATATGAAACCGAACGCATCCTTCCGATAAAGCCTTAACAGTAATCATACTTGACCAATTATCAGAATTATACTGTTTCTGCTTGTTCGATAGCTGTTGCGCAATTTTCCCATGGCATTGTGAACCTTATTTTTTGTATATTTGCGTCCTCATCGTTTGGATGACGATGAGGGCCGCTGCCCGTCATGGTCGGTCACTTTCTGGTTAATCTGCCAGCGGTGATACAGGTGGCGATGGTTTCTTTTATGGCGGGGGCGCGATAGACCGTGAAAAATACCACCAATATTATCCATACTGTATCGGTATGGATTTTTTTGTATTTTTGCCACATAAAATGATAATCGTTCGTTTATGAAAAAAACGCAGAAGACCCATTGGACAGCAGTAGGGGCGAAAACGAGTGTCGCGATCCTCGTCACCGCGGCGCTTCTGATGTTGGCGCTTTCGGCTGTGCAGAGTTATTATGCGCGCAAGGAGATTCGTGCCAATCTGGAACGGAACACCGAACTGGACTTGGTCATCAAGGCGCAGAAAATCAAGTATTCCCTCGATGCGGTGGAAGCTGCCCTGCAAAACCATATTGATGATATTGAGCAGTCGCTCCCTTATCCCGACTCCTTGTTCTCCGTCACACGGCGCATCGTGGAGCAGAATCCCGATTTCGACGGATGCTGCATCGCCATGATTCCCGACTACTACCCTGAAAAAGGCCGCCTTTTCCAGCCTTGTTCCTATCGCGATGGAGACACCATCGACACGTATCTCTATGATGTCGAGAAATATGACTACACCCAAATCGCGTATTTTTACTTTGCCGTGAACAATGACACGGCCTACTGGAGCGAGCCCTATCTCGATCCCGACGATTCAAGTACGACGCTGGTCACGTACAATTTCCCGGTGCACGACCCCAGTGGTCGGGTGGTCGCCCTTCTTGGAGTCGATCTCGATGCCGCGTGGTTGGGCGATATATTGAACTCCCACGGCCTGTTCCCTTCCTCGTACAATCTCCTGCTCTCAGGCAAGGGCAGGCTGATATGCGGTCCGAATCCGGCGGAAGTCAAGCATCAGGATGTGAAGGACATGGTAGCCATGATCAACGACTCCACCCTTAAACGTTCTTTGAGCCATACGGGAAAGAGCACCATTCTGGCGTTTATTGACAAGGAAGACGGCGAACAAGGTCATGTGTTCTACAACAGCCCCAAGTTGATTGCCCCCTGGCAGATCGTCACGGTCAACTATGACGAAGAGGTGTTTGCGCCGTTGATTCAAACCCGTCGGCGCAATATCGTGCTGACGTTGATCGGGTTGCTGATCCTCGCTTTCATCATCCATCGTTCCGCCCAAAGTATTTACAGACTTCGGGATGCCAACGCTGAGAAGCAACGCATGGACAATGAGATGATGATTGCCAAGAACATCCAGATGAACATGCTGCCCGAAACGTATCCGCCTTTCCCCGACCGCAACGACCTTGACATCTATGGTTCTTTGGTGCCGGCCAAAATGGTGGGCGGCGACCTTTACGACTTCTTCATCCGCGATGAGAAACTCTATTTCTGCATCGGCGATGTCAGCGGCAAGAGCGTCCCGGCCGCCTTGGTGATGGCCGTCACACACTCGCTGTTCCTCAGCATCTCCTCGCACGAGAGCCATCCTGCGCGCATCATGCAGGGTATCAACGAGAGCTTGTGTCGCGGCAA
>Ga0310696_10007468_pt1 | contig 12821 bp, 11 predicted proteins | sample AusTroGonzalo_MG_4_FD_203885 | JGI IMG/M metagenome (GOLD analysis project Ga0310696, IMG submission 203885) | Bovine rumen microbial communities from tropical cattle in Woodstock, Queensland, Australia - Gonzalo_02 (v2) (version 2) | ecosystem: Host-associated > Mammals > Digestive system >... | reverse complement strand
ACTGGGAAATATGATTTTTCAACAGGTATTATATCTTCGTTGAAAGACGGCAAAAGAATTGGAACTGATGCGGAACATATTGGATATCGTAATACGCCATTGGGTGATTTATCTATGCCGAATTTATCTGCACCTGTGGCATCTTCTGTTCAGGCGCAAAACGGCCAATTTAGCACGGACGCTGTTTGGGCAATTGGTGGGGCAATGAAAAAAGCAAGCGCAGAAGAAGGCTGGAAAGACGAATCTAATACGGAGAAATTCAGAGGTTCAGCAGAAAAAATAGAATCTGTTGTATCGTCACAACCATATGACAGAACATTTGTATTGCGTCAATTTAAACCGATTCCAGCCACGATCGTATCCGAAGTTCGTGCGGACCCCAGTGTGTATGGGTGCAATAAATCTGGCGGCAATTGCAATGATAAAAAGAATTACAGTATCCCTGTTCGTGCAACGGTTGATCGTAATGTGTTTTCAGATAATGGACGTACTATTATCATCCCGACAGGAACTTTGTTAATGGGATATTTGGATGGTGATTTGCCGGGTCCATATCAAGCTGTTGGTCGTATGAATATTAAATGGTATCAATTCATTCGTCCAGACGGGGTAGAATTTAATTTTAAAGATAGTGATCAAGATCCATATTCGGCTGATGCCCAGGGACGTGTTGGTGTTCCAGGTCATGGCAGCACCGATTATATTGAACAAATGGTTATGCCTATTTTGACATCATTGGTTCCAGCCGCGGTCAATATGATTGCGCCAATAGCCGATACAGTTATAAATCAAATTGATTTAGATAATAATACAATTGTCCAATCGGGAACTATGCGTTCGTCTGAGATGGCTAAACAGGAAGTCATTAACACTTGGAACAAGGTCGCACAAAAATTATTAGTTGATGTTATGGCAAATACAACTCCTCCTTTTTCGATTGCCGCTGGGACACGCATCAATGTATTTTCACCAGTTGATTTGATTGTCACTTGCGGTGATAAACAGGGTGAAAAATGCTATGTTGAAAATTATAACACAGAAAAAAGACGTAAATGGTCAACGGTTAAAAACAAAGTCGAGATTGATACAACTGATTCTTCGTGGGTTGGTCAGGTCAGAAGTTTCAATTTGATGAAATATTGCACCACTGACAGCAAAGGTAAAGTGACAGTTGGTTCAAATTGGACGGCATCTGGGTATGATTACAGAACAGTTTATGCATATTGTGAATCACAAAATTATCAAGCAAAGAATAATGCAAAACAGGATGTTTATAATCAAAATATAAAAGAACAAAATGTAAAGAATTATGGTTCTGCTGCTATGACTGGGTATGATGAAACAACAAAAACACTGAACTGGGAAGCAAACAGAACAGAAGAACAAGAAAAAGCATATAACCAAGATATATTGAATTTAGAATATGCTGATGATGGTTCGATTATCAATCCATTTGCAAAACCTGCTGCGACAGTTAGTCCAACATTAGAAGCCGAAGATGTTGTCACCTGTGATGATGGCAGCGCACCTGATGTAAATGGTTGTTGCACTGGTGAAACATATACTGATAATGGACCAATGGATCCAAATAATCCAAATGGACCTCATGAATTTGTATGTTGTCCACCGGGTGATGGCGATTGTTTCCCACCGATAGTGGTTGAATAAAACGAAAAAATCCGCATTTGCGGATTTTTTTATTCGCTAAAAACCATTTTTTATCGATTCGATTGTCTTGGGTAAAAAATCCTATACGAATCGATTTTTCGATTCGTGTTTCTATTGAAAGTTGTATCGTTTTACATTATTCAATTTTTTATCTAATTTAAATTGCATTAGACATAATGCATATCAACAAAACATAAAAACCAAAGGAGAAAAATATGTTAAAAACATTGAAAGAAAACGATATAAACAGCGCTGAAAAATTTCAAAATTCAGAACAATTATGGTTTTGGTTTTTGTATTCAAAATCTGTTCAAAAGGGATTTATACGACACTACTCTTCCATAAAACGTCCATGCGAATTATTAGATGTAGAAACTATGATTACAAAATTATATTTGTCTGGAAAATTATCAGAAGAACAATTGGAAATTATGAAAAAATTCGGCGATAAAAAACGTGCACCACATCAATATATTTATTCTGAAAATCGCGCTGCCAGATTATGGGGGGAAGCTATGAAAACACTGGATAATGCAGCGCGTCAAAAAGGTTGGTTAGAATAAATAAATGATAAATAAATTCTGATTTATGGATAGCGGGAGATAAATCAGAATACAAGACAAAATGGACATTATTATGAATTACATAGGCTTTTCACAAAAAACACATAAATTATATGCAAAAATTTTGTGCAAAAAATTTCGCCATTGCGCACCTGTTATAGTTTACAAAAATAAATGTGTAATTTATCAATTTGTTCGATCTGGACACATTAAACCGATAAACATAAAACCACGCGATTTAGGCATACTGGAACGCCATGGATGGGTATTTATTAAATATAACAAACCATTTAACCGCGAACACATAGCTGACAATCATGCGATAACCTGCGTTCAATTTACTAAATCAATATGCAAAATCAAAGCCCGTACTATTCAAACCCCGGATGCATTATTAAAACATATCAACAAAATCTAGTTTTTATTTTACGGATTTTTTAATGACATACATCTGGAAAATTCCAAATATATTTGACACTGTCCAATAAAGAACCAATCCCGCAGGCATCCACGCAAACATGATTGTAAATATTATCGGCAACCATTTCATCATTCGTTGAGTTGACGCCATAACATCGTTTTTATTTGCATTCGATGATTTTGGTGATTGTAAAAACTGTTGTAGCCACATGGTTGCACCCATCAAAATCGGCAATATAAAATACGGGTCCATCGCGGCCAAATCAGATATCCACAAAAAATGTGCAGAACGCATCGGAACCGATATCAATAACGCTTTGTAAAGTGCAAAAAAGATTGGAATTTGAAGCAACATCGGTAAACATCCAGACATTGGTGACGTTTTATGTGTTTGATAAATTTTCATCATTTCCATTTGTAAACGCGCTTTGTCGTTTGCGTAAAGTTTTTGAACACGCTGCATTTCTGGTTGCATTTTCTGCATAGCCATTGTTGAAGCATAAGATTTACGTGTCAAAGGCCACATCAAAAGGCGCAAAATCAGAGTCATCAAAATAATTGCAACTCCATAATTACCTACAAGTGCGAACAAAGAATTTATCATCCACAACATAGGTTGCGCAAAAAACCAGAACCAACCGTAATCCATGGTTTTTGCAAGCCCTGGAATATTATCAGCCCCTGCATCTAAAATGCGCGCTATACGCGGACCCGCAAAGACGTAAGTATTTATCGTCTTTTCTTCACCACGCATAATTTTTACCGGCGCAGCCATAGTATCCGCGAAATACAAATCACCATTTTTTTTCAAACTGATTGTTTGATCATTTGCATCAATAGATAAAACAGTTTCCCAATATTGTTCTGCAAATCCCAATGACCCACGCACAGTCGAATATGCATATGATTTTTTATTCAATTTATTCCAATTTTCATAGTCCAGATTTGAATTCGCATAAACAACACCACCTGTCTCCACAGTACCTGAATTCGCGTTTTTTGCACCAGATACTATGCGAGCATACGGAGTAATATTGATTTCGGTCCCTGAATTGTTTTTTATAGTATCCGATATTTGAACCATATAATCTTTGATTACGATTTCACGATTAAAGTCTACTTTGGCTTTATTGTTCCACACCATATTATTTGAATTGGTGTTCCACTTAGTATTTATATTAGGTGTTTGTGTATCAGAAGATATAAAACCAACCTCTATGAAATTATTTTCATCTTCTAACAAAGCGACTTTGTCATCAGATTTCACAGATTTTTGATGTTCTTTTAATGAAATATTTGATATACGCAACCCCTGGATATCAAAAGATATCTTATCTGAATCTATTTTATTAGATTCCAACACAGATGTTTCCAGATTGACCGTCTGTTGTGGTTCGTTTGAAACATTTTTAGACGGGAAAAACAATCCAAGAATCCACCATGCTAATAAAAACAAAATCATCCAACCCCAAAATCCGATAGATTTTGACGATTTTTGTGTTGCACGATTTGCGTTCCACTGATTAAACCCAGAATTACTATCAAGATATTTTACCATTTTATTTTTTCCCTTTGATATTTTGCATACAGCGACGACGCGCCACAAACAAGTTTATAAAATACAAAATTACACCAAATGTTATAAACACATCCCCGATATTAAATATCGCTGGGAATGTCCATAAACCACCAATATGCCATTGAATAAAATCAGCAACCGCACCAAAACGAACACGATCAACCAAATTACCAATTGCACCACCAATAATCATAGCAATTGGGAAACGTTCATATTCTGCGGTTTTTTTGAACAAATAATAACAAAGATATAGAATTATAATTGCTGTGATAACACTTATTATCATCGGCATAACATTGTTAAACACAGAAAATGATACGCCACGATTCCAAACAAATTGAATATTAAATAAATTGGACAATCCATAATCGCCACCCAGAATATATTTCCAAGAAACAAACACACCTTCGATATTACATTTAGCACAAATAACATTCGGATTATAAACCATATCACCATATTTATTTGCCAAGAAAGTCAATAAAAAAGCCTTGGACACAAAGTCGATAACAAAGGCAATAATTATAACCGCTATATATTTAAAAAACTTTTTCATTATACTTTTTCTCTTAGTTTTCTAGAAATATAGCAATTACATTAAATAAAATCAAACATAATATGCCTATTTTAAATCCAAAGGTTTTTTCACGTTTGCGTAATCGTTTGCGCGCAAATCATTCATCAAATCATTTATCTTGGCCCTGGATAATCCAAGCGATGTCATTAAATTTCCACCCAACGTGAATGAAGATTCTATGATTTCAGGCGTCGCGCTTTTTGCCCCCAGTGCAATCAATTCGTTTGATGTTTTTAAACTGTGTGCACGAGCGAAAATTTTCACACGTTTTGACATTCCACGCAAAGTTTGCACTACATCCGCCGCCACGGCAACATCATTCACGGCAATTACAGCCGCACGTGTTTTACTTACTTTAAACCCGGCAGCCGTTAAAATTGCTTTTTTCTTGGCATCACCGAATATAACATTGTATCCTGCTTCACGCGCCATAACAACATTGTCCACATTACCATCTATGGCAATGTATGAAATATTCTCTGTTTCCAGCATTTGCGCGACTATTTGTCCCATACGTCCAAAACCACAAATAATTACTGTTGGGGTTTCTTCTTTGACTGGTTCATACAAATTTTTGTTTGATGTTCCATTAAATAATATTCCGTATTTTAACAATTGATCATATATGAACAACACTATGGGTGTAACAATAATAGAAACAACGATTATAGCAATTAAAACTTCCTGATGTTCATGTGGAATCGCCTGTATATTATTTGTTTTCATGGTTTGTAAAATCAACAAACCAAATTCACCACCCTGGGCCAATATAAGCGACATCAAAGTTGCTTCGCGAACAGATACTTGACGGACACGCGCGACCATAAAAAGCGCAAAGAATTTGATAAATACCAATCCTGCGACACCAATCAAAATCATGTCCAAATGTGATTTTAAAAATGGTATATCCAAGCCCATTCCCAACACGATAAAGAAAAACGCCAAGAACAAAGTAGCATATGGTTCAACCACTGCATTGACCTGATGTCTGTATACAGTTTCTGACATCAACATACCTGCCAAAAACGCCCCTAATGCCGGTGGCAATCCCATCATATTCAAAACCACAGCCCACACGGCTATGTTCACCATAATCGCCAAAACAAAGGCCTCTGTGGATTGCACTTTTGACACGACATGCATTAATGGATTGATAAAGAATTTAGAAACTAATATAACACCCAAAACCAAACCAACAGACATAACCAAAATATCAATCGCTGACGCCCCCAAATTGATAGATTTACCGGTCATTACTGGCAACATAGCCAACAAAGGAATTGATAGTAAATCCTGGAACAACAAAATGGAAAATGTCTGGCGACCCATATTTGTTTGTAATTGATTTTTATCAATCAAAATCTGTAAATCTTCGGAAGTGCTGGACATCGCCAAAATCAAAGAAATCATTATTGTTCCAATCAATGTCCAATTTGTCGAAAGAACCAACATAGGAAACAACATCACAGCCACCATCAAAACCTGGGACGCACCAAAACCAAAAATAGTTCGCCGCAATTGCCATAAACGATTCATATTTATCTGTAATCCAATATTGAACCATAAAAACATAATCCCCAAATCACCCAAGAAATTCCACGCACCAGATAATTGAAACAGTCCCAACATATGCTGACCCGCCAGAATACCTGTAATTAAAAACGCCAACAACGTTCCCATTTTGAACAAACGCATAACAAACACAGCCATAAAAGATATAGCAAAAAATAATAATGTTTCTGTTGACATTTGTGCTCTCTCCTCTCGTCCCTTTTGTTCATATTATAGCAAATTTGAATCTATATTGCTTGCTATTTTTAAAAATATTTCTGGGCTTAATTCTTCTGCCCGTTCAGTCCCAGACAATTCATATTTTGTCCAATCAATTTTTATTATTCCACGTATCATTTTACGGCGCTGACCGAACAAACGAGCAGTTAATTTTTCTAACTTTGTGATATCCGCAATTTTTTTTATTTTGTTTTTATTTGGGATAATTTGAACAATGGCAGATTGCACTTTGGGCCGCGGAACAAATGCAGTATTTGGCACATCAAATAATATTTTACAATCCGCGATTAAATTTGCCAACACAGATAAACGCCCATATTGCGTATCACCTATGTTCGCAACTATACGCTGGGCAACTTCGCGTTGAAACATCAAAGTCAAAGATTTTATATTTGCGCCACGCACAATTTCATGTAACCAGCCAATTAATAATTCAGTTCCTACATTATACGGTAAATTCGAACAAATGGCATAACCATCTTTGTTCCAAGAAGATAAATTGGTTTTTAAAGCGTCACCATAAATCACAGACAAGCGTCCATCAGATGCACCCATTATTTGTGATAAAATTGGTTGGGTTGTTTTATCTTTTTCAATCGCAACAACGTGTTTCGCGCCCGCCATTAACAAAGCGCGCGTTAAACCACCTGGTCCTGGTCCAACCTCTATGACTGTGATATTTTTAATATTTGGAACACAACGTGCAATGCGTCCTGTTAGATTCAAATCAAACAAAAAATTTTGACCAAACTGTTTCTTTGGTTCCAGACCCGATTGACGCATCATTTCAGACACTGGTAACAAAGAGCTTACTTTATCAGTCATAATCTTTTACGCCCCCCGAAAGCCAATGTCAAAGTTCCATCATCTATGTAATCTAAATCGCCACCCAACGGAACACCAGATGCCAATTCAGAAAAGCTAACTGTATCGTCATTTATAGTTGCAATAATGTATTGTTGTGTAGTTTTACCTTCTATCGTATTTGGCAGAGCAAAAATTATTTCTGAAATATTTTCATTTTTAATACGCGTTTTGATATTTGCGATATTCAAATCATCAGGCGTTATACCTGCAACACCGGATAAATTTCCACCCAACACATGATAACGACCACCAAACACACCCGATTTTTCCAGAACTAAAACATCAGACAAATCACGAACAATACACAATTGCCCGTTTTTACGTGAAGAATCAGAACAATATTCACATATATCGTTATCAGTCAAGACACCACAAACTGGACACGGATGAATTGTTTTTGCAGCATCCAACAAAGTATTTGCCAACACGTCGGCACGCCCATTTTTATCCTGTAATAAACTTAAAACTATACGCGTTGCAGCCCGCGTTCCCACGCGTGGTAATTTTGCAAATTGTTTAATTAATTTTTCTATTTTTATATTCATTATTTTATGTCTTTAATGAAATATATAACAATCTATACCGTTTGCAAGCGCTGAATTTTTTGCGTTTACCGCTGCAGATTCTGACAATCCTGTAACACGGACACGATATAAACCCGATTCGTTTTGTTCTATATTCGCATTTAACCCTGTTGCGTTTTTAACATTTATAACCTGACGTTTCGCGGCATCATACGATGAAAAAGCCCCAAATTGAACACCTGTATTTCCAGATGAATATGATACCTTTTTATTTTCAGCATAATTTTGGGTGTATTTCATCAAAGGATTATTCGGTGTAGCACTTTGAACATTTGATTGTTTTTGGACCATAACAGGAGCGTTCCCGACACCAATTTTAGTAAAGCCCAGATTTAACATTTTTGTTGCAACATTTGCACGAACATCTTTGTTTTCAGCACCCAAAACCACAGCAATCAGATGCCGACCATCCCTTTGCGCGGTTGCAACCAAAGAATATTTTGATTTATTAGTATAGCCTGTCTTCATACCATCACAGCCTGGATATGCACCCAGCAAACGATTTCCATTTGTGTATGTTTTACCGTCATATGTCCACGATTTAATTCCAAAATATTTCCAATATTGCGGAAAATGTTTATACACCGCCATCGAAAGCAAAGCTATATCACGTGCAGTAGAAAGATGATCATCATTTGGCAGTCCCGATGAATTTTCAAAATTAGTATGTTGCAGACCAATTTCATTTGCAACGCGTGTCATTAAATTTGCGAAACTACCCTCTTTTCCACCCTTTAAATTTTCAGCCAACACACGCGCAACATCGTTCGCAGAATGAACTGCAACCGCTTTGATTGCATCTTCTACTTTTATTTTGCTGCCCGCTGCTAAACCCAATTTAACAGGTTCAGCATTTGCTGCATATTGTGAAACGATCAAATAATCATCCAAATGTAATCTTTTATGTTCCAATGCATCAAAAGCCAGGTACAAAGTCATTATTTTGGTAAGTGACGCCGGATAATTTAATTCGTTTGCGTTTTCTTGGTATAAAACATGCCCTGTATCAATATCTGCAACCAACACAGCCCGATAATCTGCGGCATTTGACACCCCAGCACACAAAAAAAACATCGCAAAAAACGCAAAAATTCCCTTCATAATTACGAATCATAGTAAAAATACTATTATCGGGTCAACAGTAAAAAACAATTTCTTAGTTAGTCCAATGTTCGCAGACTGATTTTATCTTCATCAACAATGACTAATTTACCGGTCCCTATGCCAAATTGACGCACCGCACCAAACGCATCACGCTGACCAAATATATATCCGTCACAAATTGGAAATACTCCACGCGATAAACATAATTGATTTGCAACAATACTGTCACTACAAACTGCTATGATTGGAATATCTGGGCGACGGCATGAAATCGCCGTTGTCGCATCAGCATCACGGGCAAACACAACGATTGCTGCAACCTTATTCAAGGCGGCTATTGAAACCACAGATCGTGACCAATCATTTTCAGGAACATCATCTATGCGTGACCAATCATACGGATTTGCGATAGTATCTGAATCTGCGTATGATAAAATTTTATTCATCGTTTGAATAACGTTTACAGGGTTATCACCTATCGTTGTTTCTTCGGATGTCATCGTGGAATCAGCGCGCAAATACGCTGCTGTTGCAACATCAGAAATTTCAGCACGCGTTGGAAATTCACTGTGTACCATAGATGACAACATCTGGGTTGCCATAATCACAGGACGGTTTAATCTTCTGCATTCACGAATAATATGACGCGATGCCGCTGGGACCTGTTCAAAAGGCAACTCCACAGCCAAATCACCACGCGCAATCATTATTCCATCGGCTGCTGTCGTGATATCAGATATACGTTCCAATGCGTTTGGACGCTCTATTTTCGCAATAATTTTTATTGGACGTGAAGTGCGCTGTGTTATAAAATCGCGAACCAATGAAATATCTTCGGCGCGTTGTACAAACGAAACAGCGATAAAATCAGGATTTTTTGTTATTGCATATTCCAAATCTGCCTTGTCTTTTTCGGTCAAAATATCAGTATCTATGTCAGTATCTGGTAAATTAAATCCACGACGCGACCAAATTTCATCACCACGAATAACGGTTGTTTCAATTTTATCGTCAAAAACAGCATCAACTTTTAATTCAATTTTTCCATCATTTAATAAAACCCTGTCACCAACAGAAAGCGAACGAATAACATCCATATCTGGTAATTGAACACGACGACTGTCACCGGGTGTACTGTCTGAATCCAGAATGAACTTTTGCCCAACTTTTAATGGATAATGCTCTTCGCTCGCAAAATTACCAATTCTGTGTTTTGGTCCTTGGATATCAACCATAATCGCAACAGGAATCCCTAATTTATCAGACACGGATCGTATCATATTGATTTTGACCCCCTGGACTTCACCTGTATCGTGACTAAAATTAAGCCGACAAACATTAACACCCGATTTAATCATTTCGGTTATTGTTTTAACATCTTCGCATTTAGGCCCGATTGACGCGGTTATTTTAGTAAATTTGGACATCTGTTCCCTCTCCGATTAAAAACATTTGATTTTCACAATTGTTTATATATCATTATATTACATATATTTCATCAAAAAAACAAGAGGAAGGATATGAAAAACGCAAACCATGGTGCAATAGATAACGCTCAATTGACAAGTATCATTGAACGCATTGAAAAATTAAACGAAGATTCTGCTGCAATTGCTGCTGACATCAAGGAAGTTTACAGCGAAGCAAAATCCGCAGGATATGATCCAAAATATATTCGTCAAATGATACGTCTTCGCAAATTGGATCCAGACGAATTGGACGAAGCGGACGAATTGATGAAAATGTATCGTGACGCGTTAGGATTATAAATGAAAACATTCACAAAACGTGTTGAAGATTTTACTTGCGCCCATTGTGGCGCAAATGTTTTGGGTAATGGATACACAAACCATTGCCCAAAATGTTTATGGTCACGACACGTTGATAACAACCCCGGCGACCGTCAATCGACATGTGGTGGCATGATGCGTCCAATTGCTATTAAACCTGTGACTGACGGTTTTATAATTACCCACAAATGTGAAAAATGTGGAAAGACAATAAACCAACATTCATCTGAATCTGATGATATGGATGCAATCATCGCAATATCATCAAATCCAGATTTTATTTTTGGTAAATAATCACTTATTTTTTGCAGCCGCTATGAACGCGTTAAACATCGGATGGCCGGTGAACGGATTGCTTTGAAATTCAGGATGAAACTGGCCCGCAATAAAAAATTTATGCGATGGAATTTCAATCATTTCTGGTAATTTACCGTCCGGTGACATCCCCGATATAACCATTCCATTTTTTTCCAGCATATCTTTATATTTTATATCTACTTCATATCTGTGACGATGCCGTTCAGAAATGCTTGATTTACCATAAATCTTTTCAGCCAATGTGCCTGGTTTAATATCACATGGATATGCCCCCAAACGCAAGGTTCCGCCCATATTTCCTGTATCACAATCGGACATTATTCCGACAATTGGCGTACATTTTTCAGCAAATTCCGTAGAATTGGCATCTGCCACACCAACAACATTACGCATAAATTCTATGACACTAACCTGCATCCCTAAACAAATTCCCATAAACGGAATATTGTTTTGACGCGCATATCCAGCCGCAGCAATTTTTCCATCAACACCACGATTGCCAAAACCACCTGGTATTAAAATACCGTCAACATCTTTACAATCATCTGGCGAAAAACTTTCGGCATTTATTTTCTTAATCTTTACATGAACATTGTTTTGAATACCTGCGTGAAACAAAGCTTCGTTTAATGATTTATATGCATCAGGCACATCAAAATATTTGCCAACAACGCCAATTGTACAAACTGGTAATTCAGCAGTTAAATAATTTTTTATCTTTTGAAATTTGGACATATCGCCGGCGACATCAGGTAATCCAAAATGTTCAGCCATTATATCAAACACATTTTGTGAATCATAAACCAATGGAATCTTATAAATATTATCAACATCCATACTGGTTATAACATTTTGTGGTGCCAGATTACAGAACATGCCAATTTTTGCACGTTCATCCGCGGTCAACATACGGGGCGAACGAACAAATAAAATATCTGCCTGGATTCCGTTTTCTAATAATCTGCGTACAGACATTTGTGTTGGTTTGGTTTTTAATTCACCACTTTGTTCAAGATATGGTGCCAAAGTCAAATGCACAAACATAACGTTTCTGCGCCCAATATCATTAGCAAATTGACGAATCGATTCAAGGAATATCTTACCTTCAATATCACCAACTGTTCCGCCAATTTCGCAAATTACGAAATCAGTATTTGTTGGGGCACCGATATATTCTTTGATTTTGTTTGTCACATGCGGAATCATTTGAACAGTTGAGCCCAGATATTCACCACGTCTTTCCGCATTTAAAACATCCCAATATATTCGTCCACCAGAAACCGAATCATTACGTGATAATTTTACACCTAAAAATCGTTCGTAATATCCTAAATCTAAATCAGTTTCAAAACCATCGTTTGTCACATACACTTCACCATGTTGCAACGGCGACATAGTCCCAGGATCAACATTTAAATATGGATCAAATTTGCGAACATGAACACTATATCCACGTGATTGAAGAAGGGCGCCCAACGAAGCCGCTGAAACGCCCTTACCTAAACTTGATACAACACCACCGGTGACAAAAATATATCTGGACATAAGTTTTTTCTCCTT
>Ga0310696_10007467_pt1 | contig 12821 bp, 15 predicted proteins | sample AusTroGonzalo_MG_4_FD_203885 | JGI IMG/M metagenome (GOLD analysis project Ga0310696, IMG submission 203885) | Bovine rumen microbial communities from tropical cattle in Woodstock, Queensland, Australia - Gonzalo_02 (v2) (version 2) | ecosystem: Host-associated > Mammals > Digestive system >... | reverse complement strand
GTTTTGCCGAGATCTTATCTAGTACACCATTGATAAGCTCTATGTTTGTATTGCGAATCATTGCGTGCCGGTAGCGATATTTGATGTATGCTTTAGCTACCTTTAGCATACCCCTCTTCATGAGGGCATCTTCAACCAGGTCTTGAACGCGCTCCTGGCCTATCTCCTGGGCTTCGCCTATGGCTTGAACCACGTCCTCTGTCACACTCAGAGCGATGGTATCAGAACCCATATCGCAGGCTTCCAGTGCCTTCTTGACAGCTACTGTGATCTTGTTGCGATCAAAATCAACCACTGAGCCGTCTCTTTTTACAATGTTCATTGTTGCTCCTTTAATAAGTTTTCCCTTATCCCGGCATCTTCAGGACTCAATGTCAGGATATCTACAGACGCTGGTACCCGGTTCTGAAACGCGTCTTGTGGGATGCTGTGAAAGGTCTCCAGTAACCGGGTGCCATGGAAAAACAACTCGTCAAACTGCGGGCATTTTTGATGGATCTGTATGAGTAGTTGACGTGCCTCTCGCATACCATTATTTATAGTATAGAAGCTAGTCAACATGGGGTCCATAGGATTAAGAAAATTCTCTTGATCCTCAAGGATTTGGAGTTCCTCATAGACGTCCAACATACGTGCCACGGAATGTACCCAGACCACGAAAGATTTCCGTGTTTTTGGGTTGTTTAACAGCCTATCCACACGCGCCGGAATGGCATAAGACATCTGGTTTCTTAACACCGATTGGATGATGTCAATTTGCTGTGGTTTCAAGAAAACAGGTCTACCTTCCAAAATTTTTTTGGCTTGTGCGACGCTAATTTGAAACGTAGCAGCTATCTCCACGGCATTAAATCCGAGAAACCTTATACCGGCTGCAAAATTACGATGCAATCTGTAAGCTTTCATAGCAATAAAAAGGCGGTCCGAAGACCGCCGTGCCTTTTTATACCGGTAGTAGAGGTTTTAGGCTTTTTCAGTCAGCAAATCAACTGCCTTCTTGAGATCTAGGACCTCGCGTTTTAGCTCTGCGATGTCCTCTTTCATTGTTTGGATATCGTCTCCACGCTGGCGTTCACTAGCGTTGACGGTTTTTCCGTCTCGGGGGCTGACTGCTTCTCTCTGGAATCCATAGGCTGCGTCTTGCATTGTAGGCTCCTTCTCGTTCGTTCTTTAACGAGGGTTAATAGTGCTTCGGATTCTTTGTCAAAAGCGGCGACGTCAAATTCGCCGTCTAATTTACCGCTTGACATGAATTCCACAGCCTTACTGTACCACACCTTGTTTAGCTTTATGCTTTCCCAGATGTAGGCTGCCAGTAGACGAGCCATTGGATGCGCTCCTTTTGGGAGACGCAAAGACAGCAGATAAACCCAATTGGTAATAGATCCAGACAGCACAACCCTGGTTCCGAGACTAAGAGGCAATACGCTTCTTGCGAATTCCGGTGTTTCCCCAAGCTGCAACATATCGTTATATGTGTCTATAGCTTTCTTACAGCTGTTGTACCACAAACTGTATGCCATGCAGTTCTCGTTATATGCCCATTCAGCCGGTTCCTGCAAAATGATGTATGTAGGCTTCTTATTGAAGTTAACATAACGAGTGGACTGCTGGTTAACTGCCATTTCCGGAACAAACTCAACTGCCATAGATTTGTAACCTTGCTCATATCCATCGTCATCGTATGCCATTGTACGATGTCTGAAAAACTCGGTTGCGATTCCTCTGTCAGTAGTAATGTCTGTAACCATATAATATGGATCCAGAATGACAGCTTTGCTTGACATAAGCTCCAGGGGATCTGTATGCTTGCCAAGCCACCAACTCATGTCTCTTAGATTGCCACAGACGTAGGGCCCTCGTTCATCCTCTTCGCGATAGAAGACGCCACGTGATAGCCTCCTATCTGCAAGTGGATAATTACCTGGCGCTGCGAATGAAAGCAAACCATTGACATAAGTTTGTACAGATGCATCCTCTATGTCGTTAGGATATATCCGTATGTATGCGTGCTCAAGAGGAGTGCAATGCCCACGCTTAACAAGATTTCTAACGAAGTCTGCCGTTTTCGTTGGATCAATCTTATCTAGCGAGGCATAGCACATTCTAGCGGCATACTCCACCACCTGCAGCGGATTATCGAACTGCATGGCGGTGACAGATTGTCGTTTGATTTCTAGCATTTATCTGCCTCTTGTGAATAGTGAGATAAGGGCAGCTGGCAGGCTCCAAACAGCGAAACCCACCATAATACCTGCCACGAACAAAATAAAACCCATTTAATCATCCTCCCATGGGTCTCCAATAAACTCGCTCACCGCATCACCAGCATGTTGATCTAGCAGCTTTTGATAGATGTCAGAAGCTGCATAAGGCATCTTCAGGCCGTTCAACTGATCACTGTACTCAAGCAGAATCTCATTGAGTTTAAGACCAATGATACGAGGAGAACAGCTACGCAGACCCATCTCCAGAGATGGGATAACTAATCCAGCAGTACGTTGCTTCCATAAGCTCCGCTCCAGTGCGAAGTTTGCGCTGTCGTGGCTGATATAATTAGCAATCCCACACGGACCATCATACTGAATAGCAGCCGGAAGATAACGGGTATGCAAATCAAAGATTTGAGTGGCTTTTCTTGCTGTATCGTCATATGGCGCATACACTACGCCAGACCACAGATCTCCGGTACCACGGCAAACCAATGAGTGCTCACCAAAGATTACGCTCTGATACAGATGCATTGGTACGAGCTCATACAGCGCTCTTGCCATCCAAAGATTGTCCACAGGATACTGCTTCGTGGCATCCTGGCATTGCATATAACTATGCGACGTTGGAACCATAGTACCCGGTAACAATCTGGCTAAGAAATAACTGTATTCATCAGAACGCGGCGTTGCGTCAGACTGTGTGAAATGGTCCTCAAATGACTCACCATCTGGATTATAGCGAGGTTCATTTATATTTGTACTGAGCGTATTACCACGAGGAATGCCGATCTGCTTAATTGCATCATGCCAGTTTTTCGCGAATTCTTTGAAGAGCTCATCTGGAAAATCTGGCCTATAGGTAATCTGTCTGCGATCTCCAACTTTTGGGAGAAAACAATCCAGCAGTCCCGACATATCAGCTTCTGGCAATGATGCCTTGGTCACAGCATCTATGCGTGCGATCTTGATTGTCTGATTTTCAAGGCGTGCCTCCAGTTCCTGTGGTGTGACAAATAAGAGATTGTAATCTGTACTCACCTTACTACGCTGACTGGAGAACGACGTAGCATCAGACTTGGGGATCTCCATATTAAGATCTTCTGCGGAGATACACATAAAAATGTTAGCTCCACCAGCCCACACAGTCACTGCATAACGCTCAGCGCGACACAGATACAGTGCCGCCATACGCTTAAAGCGTTTCAGCTCAGTCGTCACGATTCTCAAGCTCCTTCAGGGTGCTCGGTTCCTCATCCTCGGACGCCTTCTTGACGTTTTTGTGTTCCTCGCAAACCGGAGGATACGTTCCTGGAATCGCCTCTGCATCACAATAGGTGCAGGGCTTATGTTCTGCGGAGTTCTTATCCATTATTCTTCTCCTTCTGGTACTTCAACCAGCAAAAGGTTTTTGATATTTTTTGAGTCGATAAACGAATTGCCCAAATACACATACTTAACACCCGGATTGACACTGAGTTCAAGCACGTTACTGGGTTGACCTGTTTTGGCATCTGGCCCCTGTGGCGTAAACGACATAGGACTCAATCCCAGAACAGCGATTCCCTCTCCTAAATATACATGCGTATACTGAGATGGAATACCGCCAAAGCCTGGTATATTGATTGTGATCTGTCGTAATTTTGGGGTTTCTGCCGTTGGCTGCGTAGCAGGTGTAGCTTTCTTCCTGCCTCGCTTTTTTGGCTGCTCTTCCTGTGCATCTCGCATAGCTTGGAGTTCTTCCAGCATGTCGGTGCTGTCGTCGATCTTATCAGCCACCTCGTCATCATGAAAACCGAGTTCTGTAGATGGCTTAGTAACGAGTGTGCCGTTTGCCAGTTTAAGCAGCCCTGTCTTTGTCAGCGTTCCGCTGGGTCTTGGCTCTACCTTTGCTTTAAGCGAAGATACAGCTTCTTCTGTTAGAGACATAAGTTCTCCTTATAATACAACTACGGCGTCCCTTGGTGTCTTGACATCTGGGCCGACAAGCTGACCATCCCGCCGTACCTGAAGACGAATCAGCGAATTGTCACCAATGTCTACTGTACGATACGGACTGTTGTTGGCATACCAGCCATCACCAGTAACACACATTGTTACATCATTGCCGACTTTGAAATCATGAGCAAGAATATTTGGTGTTGATGATGAGTGATGCGCTGTACTGCCTGCGATAATGATAACATTATCTCCAAATGTGAATGTGCTATGATCCTTCAGTTTCTCATATGCGTGTGCAAACGATATCATCAGAAATACACTGCCGTTATTTCCAACATTGAGATCAGCGCCGAACATACCGATGCCATCCATACCATCACACCTGTTACGCACAGCTTCGATTACTGGTGTCTCAGCCTGTCCGAATGAAGCGGTAAACGCATCGCGTATAAGCGCCCACGCCTCATTGTCATTACATACAAGGAAATCATCACCAATAGTAGCCTGTCCACCATCTGCAACGAGTCTGCCGCTAAACATGAACAGGTTCTTTCCTATGGTACAACCACCGTGTGATTCCTCTTCACTTCCTTTGTAACGATTTGCGGCGTCGATATAGCCATTATAGATAACAGCATTTTCACCGATGATAGCAGGATTTGGTTGGTCATAGATCTCATAGTCCTGACGATTGCAGTTAAAACATGCCCACATAACTCGACTGTTTTCCCCGATCTCTGCAGACATGCTAAACCAAACTCGTGCCATCTTACAACCCTTCTTGATATGAATAGTTGTCGGCACACAATCGGATTTGAATTGTCGCATATAACCATGAAACGAACAATCCGTAATATTAACATCCTCGTCAATAATGACTGTAACGTCAGAATCAACGATGCTGTTAGAGAGATGAGAGCCTTTGGCAATCTGTACGCTACCGAGAATGTAACTTCCTGTTACACTTCCCTCGCCCGTGATAGAGCCGCGCTTTGAATTAAGCTGGTGCGCTGCTGTCTCACGCTGACGGGTGGTGACTGCTAAATCGATTGCGTTCCTGACCTCATCTTTGTGCTCAAGCACTTTTTGTCGTAAATAATCTCTCATGTAAAAGTAAAAGCCACCCCCGGCCTATGGCCGGGGGCAGCACTCCTTTCGGGTTCAACCAAGAACGCCCTTTAGGACGTCCCTGAGCTTCTTTTCGGAGGCGGTGGCAGCAACCAACAGATTGCTCTGACGGCGTGCCAGAACGACACCGAGGTCGCGGAGCTTACGCGACTCTTCCTGCATACCCTCAACTGACATCTGCTCTGGAACAGGTGACGCAAGATATGCGATCAAGTCGTCGATAGCCTTCGTGTTTAGCCCGAAGAAAGGACCATCATAATCCTTTGGTACCTGCTGCTTGCGCGGCGTTCTGGTACGTTTCTTCGGAGTTTCCTGCGTTTCAGCAGGATCTGGTTCCACACCAGATTGCACAGCTTCTTGTACTGGCTGTGCTTCAGGAGCCGCTTGTGCGATCTCTTCCGCTTGTGCCGGTTGAACCTCCTCAACTTGAGGTTCCGGAGTAGGGGGAGTGACCGGTGCGGCAGCTGCCTCGGTAGGCTTGTTACGCTGTACGGGGCAGGCTAAACCTTTCACTGGCATTTGTTTGTTCGCTTTCACCAGACGAGTGAAGAAACCACCTTCGTCCTGATAGCCATCAAGCCTGTAACGCTCCTGGCATTCTTTATCGAAGTAGATATTTTCATTCTCTGGGTTTGTTGGTTTTGTCTTTTGCAACGTGACTACAAGCATTCCTGTGTCACACGACAGAACAACAGCCATCCATGGGTTGGTACGTACTTTACAGATGCGACCATGTAATCCTATGATTGAGCTATTGTTATTTATTTCCGTTAACACCTCAGCCGGTATATTGAAGATGGCCAAGCCTGCAAACTGGAAACAGCCATCCTTGCTGAATGGCAGGATATCTTTGAGAACCAGTTTGTCATCAATAGCGTCGAACAGACCCAAACCGTGTTCACCATTCTTATTTTTGAGTGGGACGAAGTGATCTGTTAATGTCAGTTCTCGATTGATGACCAGTGATTCTTCAGATAGGAATACGTCTGGATTTATCTTGGAGATATCATCCAGCTTCTTCAATGGAAGTCCATCGATTGGAAACAACGTTCCTATCTCTTTTATTGGTGCTGGTCGATAGTCCAGCATCAAGGCCGAAGGACACACAAGATATTCTATGGGTCCTGCGGGACTTAACAGCTGTAGTTTACATGCCGGTTTAGTACCGCCATTGCGATTCCTCGCCTGTATTTCCCACAGCTGTCGCAGTAATGCTTTTTGGTCCATACTTTTCTTTCTCCTGAGCTTGTACATGCAATTCCAGAACTCTTGAATAGATGTCATCTACCATGCGTGTTGCATTTCGGGTTGCTATCCATGTCTGGCTGTGTACACATGATGCTGGTGTGAAAGCGGTAGTCAAAGGGTTCGTGTCACACAAGTAGTCTACTTGCACTGTCACGTGAAGAGTGTTAGCATTGACTGAAAACTTTGCATCTGGATATTCACGTTCGAGTATTTCCACATATTCTTTTAATTGCTGCTGATACAGTCTGAAAGGCAGATCAAACTCGAACTTTGCTTTGCCTTTTATGGCAAATGCTATTGCTTGTTTCCCTGATAGAAGCTCCATCGTTGATGGCGTTCCGCAGTCGATGCGCGTCTCTGGATCTGTGCTATCATTCTTGAGAGGGAATATGTCCCGATACATACAGGGGGCACCTTTCTGCTAGAGCGTTTTCTGGTTTGTTCCAAAAAGCCCCACATCCATCCTTATGAACACATTTGTACAAACCGTAGGAAGTCTTGTGTCCATACTTACAGGAGTGACATGGGGCTTTATCGGCTAATGCTTCTTGAAAATCTTCAGCAACAGTCTTTATTTGCTCTGATGTCAGGTCTGATATGTGTGCGTCGGCTATACAAAGAATGGTCGAAATTCTCTGGTAAACTTCATCTCTGGTGTGTGAGAGTTGTTGCCAGAAAAAATCGACCAGGCCATGCAGCTGGGCGCGTTCTATCAGCAGGTCTTCAGTCGTGTGGAATTGGCTCCGTAGACTCACTTGCTGGTCTTCCGTTGATCAGAATGACGTCGGGTGTCTCGATGAACTCCAGCTCTATATGGTCTTCTAGATCGTATTGTTTTGTAACAGATCCGTCTATTATCCATATTTGAGCATCGTCTTCGAAGACAAGCCCTTTACACACATCTATGACTCCCTTGTTCAGGTTATCGGTTATGTCCGCCGGTGCGAGATATGGAATAACCCCACCATGACGTACATATTCGATTACGCTCTTCTTCGTATTCTTTGGTAAGCGATAGAAGTATTTCAGAGCGAGAACTTTAATAGGGAGTCTAGATGGTGCTTGCCCGCCGCATGCTTGCACGATATACGGTCGTATGGCGTTTTTCCATCTAACCACTTTAGGGTCGGCGTGGTAATGTCCACGCCCACCCCTAGTTGATTGGACGGCTTTAGGCCGTACAGGTATACTTATGTGCCAGCTGCGGGGTTCAGTCATAGATCAATCAGCCCTTCGTTGCGGCAACGCGAGGAGCCAGTTCGATGATGTCAGCATCATTGACACGGACGCTGTCCATCATGTTGTAGGAGATGAGCTGACCTTTGTAGAGGACAGACGCCTCACGGAGCTGAGCATCGCTCATGCCAGAGCGTGCGCGGACAGTGTCGTTGAAGAGCACTTCACGAATGGTGCTGACGCCGTTCGTGATGTTGATACGCGCAGTCTGAAGACCGCCGGAAATGGAGACGATGACCACGCCCTCGGCACCAGAGGTACCGTTAATGGCGTTGTCGAGGTCGGCATCGGTGTTGGCAGTCGGAGCTTCGAAATCGAAGGTGATGGAGTCGCCATCCTGGACAGCCGCGCGGAGCAGCATGTCGATGACAGCGTCGTTGCCTTCGACATCGGCATCGTTGATTTCGACGATGCAGTTGGTGATGGAATCGCCGGCTTCGTAATCCGGAGAAGCCTCGAACCAGTCGCGGACATCCTGATGACCGAGCACGTCAGCGAAGGTCTCGCCAGCGTTGGCGGAGAAAGCGGTCATGTTGTCATTGCAGTCGAAGAGGTTGATCGTGATAGTAGCCATAGTTAAAGTTCCTTTCAAAGGGTTGTGTTATGGGTTTGGCTGCGGGTTAGATCAATTGTACTTTTCATTAAAGTAACATTGGTTTACGATCAGGCGTTCGCGACAGCGCGAGCGAGATCCTGAATAGCATCGAGAACTTTGCGCTTGAAATCTTCGCGCGCATCGTTGCAGCATGCCGGGGTGCAGACTGCGGTCTTCGGTGCCGGTTTGCGGTAGGTCTGCGCGACTTCCGGGCTGACCTGGAGACGGATGCCGTCAGCTTCGAAGACGACGATGTCGTTGCGACGGAGCGGTTCATCCTTGATGTGGCCGATACGCGTCACGCCATCCCGGATAATGCGGATCTTGGTTTCCGGGCCGGTGACATCGTAGCCCATATCGGAGACGAGGCCACGGAGGCGACGAATGGTGGTGCCGTCTGCAACGGCGAGCTTGCGGGCAAGCGTCTGCTTGACAACGAAAGTAACGATCTTGCTCATTTTTGTTCTCCTTGTTGAGGGTTGGTTTGAGCAGTTGTTAGGGGGTGAGAAATGGCAGTCATACTGAGCTTTTCGACGTCAAGTACGACCTCATTACGGCGACAGGGTTTTCCACGATTGACGAAATCGTCCAGCGTGCCACTGCCTGCCCAGTGGGTAAACAATTCCAGCATGATATTACTAACCATCGCATTCGTGATTGCGATCTGGTCGTGCTTGGGAGCAACGGTCGTGCATGAAACCTCGTCAGGACGCTTATCAGCATCGGGACGAATGTTGGTAAAAATCTCGTAGATGTTGGGGTCGAGAGCTTGACCGTCTCTTCGCTCGTACACTGTTACGTGCCCTGTGGTTTTCTCATTGCCACCATTGATAACCAAAACGTTTGTGAACTGTTCGGCGTACACGGACAGCTCGTAGCGCGTCTTCACGTTATCAACACACAGAAACATCACTGGAATGTCATGTGAAGCGAGATAGTTTTGCGATAGTGCCCAGGCATCAATTATGTCTTTGAAGTCCTCGGCTAATCCATCCGTAGGAACTTTAACAGGAATCATCTGTTCAACGTTCCCAGGATTTACGTACTGATTGTAGCCATCTACCACAACATTACGCAGATAGGTCTGTCGCACCATGCTGTGATTAATAGCATAGAGTCGCTGAGCAAGTTTGTTACCTGCTCCTGCACCCTGTCTGATGGCATTGCGCGGATCGAATGTGTCACCATCGATTAGCGTTATACTGCGTACTAAAGAGGGCAATACACAGTTTCCGGCATTTTGGAGATATGGCCGGATATTGACTTTCATCTTCTCAAGAAAGTCCAGACCAATACTGGTACAGACCATAGGAAGCATGTCAGTCAGGTATCCGCCGATACCGCCGCAGCCCACTACGTACAGTCTTAGCATTCCGCCTGCTCCTCTTCCTCAGTGCCGACGTAGCTGCCTGCTTCGCTCTCCGCCTGAACCTGCAGCATAGACTCATAGGCATCTTTGAGCGTTGCGAGCATTTCTCCGACAACATCTGGATCGAGACATCTCGGATTAGTGCAATAAGAATCCACCATTCCGTTGATGAGGTTGGTGATAATATCGGCGCAGTACACATTACGAGACATCGGATTCTCGGCGTTAACCAGATTCACATCCGGCATAGCATCGAACAGATTCTCGAAAATGGTACTCTGGTCATCTGCTGTCAAAGGTTCGTTCAGACTCGGGATACAAGACGAGATTTCCTGGACACTGGCAACAATATCTTCCTTATCACTGGTATCAGTGATTACGATATCAAGTTCGTGTTCGATAGAAGCCCGCTGATCCTGTGCGAGAAGAGCTTTACGGAACTGCTCACCTTTGACCGCGCTGTTGAGCGCCTCATCGACAACCTTGTAATAAGGATTGTCTTTATCGAGCGCGTCCGAGATGGTGGTTGACAGATCACCGCCTGTATACGACTTTGCTGGTGTATAGTCATAGTCATCTCCCCAATTATAGGAGTCACCATAACCATACCAGCCATAATGATCATCGTAGTCGTAATCAGAGTAACCGGCATAACTGGACGTCGATCCAGACGCGCCATACCGGCTCCAATCGTATTTGTTACGATTGTACTTGTAGCTGGTGACACTGGTCTTGCCGGTATATACAGCAACCGGTCTGCGATAGGCTTGCTTCTTGATAGTCTCCACCCATTCTGCTACCGGCGGATAGACCTGTGCCCAGTCGAAGTCTTCGACAACATCATGAATGTTCTGATTGAACTGTTCAGTCGGTGTGAAGACTGTGACCAGACTGTAGCGAACCAGACCATCATGAAGACCGAATACGAAATGAATTCCATGTTTCTTCTTCTGGTCGTTCAGATCTGTGCCACTCCAAAACGCAGACATTTCAGGATGCGTGTGGATGCTGCCGATGATAGAGAATCCTGCTGGCATGCCGGAACCATCATCTTCATAGGACACAGACGCACCAGAGCCATTCTGATCCGGGCATTTAACAGCCCACTCGCCTGTCGTTACATTGTAATACAGGCTGTAAGCAGTCTCCATGTGCGGAAACTCGTGAAGCGTACCAAGCACCTGCTGCATCAGAGCTGCCGGAAATTTGGTACCTTTCCACACAGGCTCGGGATAGTCTTCACGATTGATTTCCTTCTCTGAATAGGTCTGAAGTTCCTTGATATTATCGACGGTAATCCAGCCTTCCAAACATGGGGTGTCCAGCTTCGCAAGCACCTTATCGGTACCTACAACATAATTTTTCACTTTGTTTTCTCTCTTTCCAGTGCGGCGTTGACGTTGTTTTGAAAGTCAGTAGACAGTGTCCATGCTTTAGTCGTTGCACGCGTACGCTTGAAAACACCGACAAGTCTATTATAACCCTCATACGGCAACAGGCGAAAGTCCGGCACCATATGCTGGACATTACGCCACACTCGTTTGGGTTTTGGTATACGTTGTTCTCTCATATGCTACTCAGAAAATCGGAGCCAGTTACACGTCTCTTGTAGTTGTATTTGAATACGCCTGCTCTGTCTTTGAACGCGATTTTTACTTTCATAGCAAAACGCTTAGCATAGCTAGAAGTATTCCGCAGTTCGTCGATGATTTTCTCGTAGTCAGGATCCAGCTTCGCGAGACGAGTGAACTCTTCAGTTTCAGAGTCATTCAACAAATCAGAGTTGAATTCTGAGTTGAAAATTCGCTGATATGTGAGTTCAATTGCAGCTGCTTCGGTTAACGCCTTGTTAGGGTTGGGATTTGCGAAATGTGTGCTACCAAAACACACATTACCATTGTGATAAATGTTTGGGAACGGAAGATGGAACACATCCGTTTTAGCCACATCATCACAACGATCTAACACCACGCCAATCTTAACACCTGTTGGAATATTCGCCGGCGATAACTTGACATAGAACCACATAGGTGGATGCCATGCCACAAACGGCTCATAACAGTTGCTGACTGTATGGTATGTGAACTGTCTCTCTGGAATAGCGACGCAGATAAGTTTTTCACCATTTCTGTTAGTCGCGTATTTTACCAGAGGATACGTAAGATTCGGCGTGATAGAGAACGGTCTCTCGTTTGAGAGCTTTTCCATAAACGCGTCGATGAATACATCCTCGACATTCTGAACATGATAGATAGCCACGTTATCATTGAGGATTCTGTACATATAGGAATGCACCGTATCCTTAATAATTGTAAGTGACTCTTTTCTGTCTTTCAAAGTCGGGACGACCTCTGTGAGGAATTTTTCAAGGGGCATCTCTTCGAGCGCGTCATATTGAACCGCTGTTACGACACCACCGTGCTGCTGGCATACTTCTCCAGATCTATCGATCAGATGTGTTACGCCAACTGGGATTGTACTGTCGATATCACCAATCATTGGCCTATCATCTCCCTCAATTGGTCTTCATTAATGATTTTGACACCAAGCGACACAGCTTTGTCATGCTTGGAGCCACCACCATCACCTTGCAACAGATAATCGGTTTTAGATGTAACTGTCGAGGTGACCTTTGCACCGAACGCCTCAAGTAAGTCTTTGAAGAATTCTCTAGGACGTGTCAGTGTACCTGTGATACAGAACGTTTTGCCTGCAAATGTGCTGTCTTCCGACGCTGTTTGCTCTTCTTCCATATTGAGTCCTGCCTCCTTTAGCGCAGCGATTAATGCTTTCTTTCTGTCGCTGTAAAGGCTGTGCTCGATGTTCAGCGCTGTCAGTGTCGCGATACCTTCGACCTGTACCAAATCTTCTTCCTCGGCAGCCATTAATTTGTCTATGTTACCGAAGTGTTTTGCTAAGACTTTTGCTGTAGTGGTGCTGACCATATCGATTCCAAGAGCAGATAACACTCTGTGGAATGGTTGCTGTTTGGATTTCTCGATCTCGTCAACGATAGCGTTAGCCTTTGTCTCAGCAATAAGACCTGGTGTAATCAGATCTGAGGGTTTAAGCTTGTAGAGGTCTGATGGTATGC
>Ga0310696_10007466_pt1 | contig 12822 bp, 11 predicted proteins | sample AusTroGonzalo_MG_4_FD_203885 | JGI IMG/M metagenome (GOLD analysis project Ga0310696, IMG submission 203885) | Bovine rumen microbial communities from tropical cattle in Woodstock, Queensland, Australia - Gonzalo_02 (v2) (version 2) | ecosystem: Host-associated > Mammals > Digestive system >... | reverse complement strand
ATGACAATCTGGAACAGAATATCGAAGGGTGTGGCGCCAATGGCCCTGCGGATGCCTATCTCGATGGTGCGCTCTTTCACTACTACCATCATGATATTGCTCACCCCGATGGCGCCGGCCAGCAAGGTGCCGATACCTACTAACCATATTAAAAAGTTTACACCTCTGAAAAGGTTATCTATTATTTTGAAAATTGGTTCCATGTTGAGCATGAAAAGCGCTTCGTCATCATCGGGAGCGATGGTATGCTTGCGATATACAGCTTGGCGGATGCGGGGTTCCATATCGCTCATCTTCACACCGTCCCGCCCCACCATGCAAATCATTCCTACCGCATCTCCCGTGTTAAGAATGTCTCGTAAAACTGTAATAGGTACGGTAACACATTCTTCGCTTCGGCCATTGATGTTGATGTTGGAGGTGCTGTAATTTACTCCAATTACTTGATAGTAAACAGAGTTTACACAGATAAACTGTCCGCAGGGGTCACCGCCTTGCGGAAACAGCGACTGATATATCTGCTTGCCGATAACACAAACCTTTCGATGTTGTTGTAAATCCACATTATTGAGGTAACGTCCATATTTTAGCACAGGGGTTTCCACATGCTGGTAATCGGCATCTGCACCGAGCATGTTACAGTTGACAGAATAGCCTTCATTGACGGCTACCGCACCCCATTGTGACAATTGCGGGGTGATGATGGCTAATTCGGGAAACAGATGTTTCAGCCGTTCTACGTCATTGAACTCCAATTGCCAGTAACGTCCTTCCTCGAAACCCTTGTACGGCTTGCCTGTTTGGCCTGCACCCATAATGATGGTGTTGGTGGCGAAGCCCGAGAAATTTTTGGAAAGCAACTGCTTTAGTCCGTTTCCACCCCCGATGAGGAACAGCAGCATGAACAAGCCCCAGAAGATGCCGAAACCGGTGAGGAAACTTCGCCGTTTGTTCCGCATCAGCGAATCCGAGATTTCTTTGTAGCTGTCCAAGTCGAACCTCATTTCAATTATTAATTATTAATTGTTAACTGTTAACTGGTATCATTCGTTTCTCAGTGCTTCTATCGGTCGTATGCGTGCCGCTTTCAGGGCGGGGGAGAGTCCGGCGATGGTGCCAGCGATAATCAGTACGAGTGTCACTCCGAAAGCCACATCCAAGCCTACCGTAGGATCAACAAATACGCTGACTTTCTCTCCGAACATCTCCAACGAGGATTTTCCTACGGTGGCATCCATGATTTCACAGGCCACCAAGCCGAGAATCATGCCAATGTAGCCGAACAAAGCTGTGATGGTCACACTTTCGGCCACAATGAGTTTCATGATAGAGGCTGGTGTAGCGCCAATAGCTTTGCGGATGCCGAACTCGTGCGTTCTTTCCTTTACCGTAATCAACATGATATTTGAAACCCCTACAATACCGCCTAACAGTGTTAAAATGCCGATAATCCATAAGGCTTTGCGCAGAATGCTCGTGCCTTTGTCCATCTGCATGTTCTGGGTGAAGCGGTTCCATATCCACAGTGCCCCGTCGTCGTCAGGGGCTGCACGGTGTGACTGGTTGAGCACCGCTCTGTATTGCCGTTCAAACTCTTCGTTTTCCTGTTCGGTGTTCAAGCCATGGAAGGTGAAGACAATGTGGTCTTCGTAATTGTAATTGTTGGTGAGCATCTGCATGGTGGTGAACGGAACATAAACATCGTTGTTGCGCATGTTTTCCTGTGCTTTGTAGATGCCCACAATCTTATACATTGAGTTCCCTATTTTCAGCTGCTTGCCAAGAAAATAAGCATAGTCTGTGCCGCCGTTCAGCAGTTGCTTGGCGTGAGAAGTGGCAATGACCGCTGTTTTTCTCCGCTGCTGCATGTCAATATTATTGATAAAACGGCCTTCTTCAATAGTGATTTTATCCATCTCGGCAATTTTGGGATAACTGCCCGAGAGGCTGACGCTGACGCTTTTATTTTTCCACACCATGGGATAAGGCCCCTGTGTGATGTTGGCGGTCACATCATCAATATGGTTGACAAATAACTGACTTTCAGTTAGTTCAATATCTTTGTCATTCAGATTAATATCCCGACCTTGTTCCAGTCCGTCGTAAGGCTTAGTGGTATAGCCGCCGAAAATCATCATGGTGTTGGAGGCAAAATCGCGGCCGTTGAACATGAAAGCGTTCATCAGTCCGTTGCCCGCTCCCAACAATACAATCAGCATGAAAATACCCCACGCCACTGCGAAACCAGTCAACGCCGTACGCAGTTTGTTGCGTTTCAGGGACTCCCATATTTCAAGGAAGAGGTCTTTCATGCTGAGTATAAATATTTTACAATATATTCAAAAGTTTATTTCATAATTGTGTCGCTGCCGAAAATGGAAGCGTGGTGTTCAGCGTTCAAGGTTGTTTCACCGATGATGCCGTCCTTGATATGGATGATTTTGTCGGTGCAGTTGGCCACCCCGCTTTCGTGGGTCACTACAATAATGGTGACTTTTTCTTCGCGGTTGAGTTGGGTGAGCAGATCCATTACTTCGACGGAAGTTTTGGAGTCGAGGGCACCGGTAGGCTCATCGGCCAGCAGAATGCGGGGTTGCGTAATCAGGGCGCGGGCGATGGCCACACGCTGCTTCTGTCCGCCAGACATCTCGTTGGGATAGTGTGATGCCCAGTCGGCCAGCCCGAAACGCTCAAGGTAGTTCATGGCCAGGTCGTGACGTTCTTTACGGCTCACCCCTTGGTAGAACAGCGGTAGTTCCACGTTCTCGATGGCGGTTTTGAAATTGATAAGGTTGAACGATTGGAACACAAAGCCTATCATCTGGTTGCGGTAATGAGCCGCCTCTTTCTCGCTTAGGTTTTTAATCAGTTTGCCGTCAATATGGTATTCTCCCTCGTCGTAGTTGTCCAAGATGCCGAGAATATTCAGCAAAGTGGATTTCCCAGAGCCGGAAGCACCCATGATGGAGACAAACTCGCCTTTGTCGATGCTGAGGTCGATGCCTTTCAGCACATGCAGCGGCTGTCCGTTGTCGTAGGTTTTGTGAATGCCTTGTAATTCAATAAGCATGACAAATGTTTTCGATTATTATAAACGAATTAATTATAACGTTATTGTTACTTGCTTATTGTATCGTTAGGCACTGTAATCTGTTTCCCTTTTTTGGAGCTTTTGATATGTACATTGGTGCCGGAAACAGGATTCGATTGAATGGAGATGTCATAATCATCCTCATCATCCAAGTCATCAAGTATAGGTTCAATGATATCATCAACACCATCTGAATCATATTCATCATCAGAATAATAATGATAATGAGAATCATACCCATTATCGTTCCATTTATCCTCATAATAACGAGTCGTTTTTTCGATACGCTTTTCAATATCTCCTTGTTTGCCTTCTTCAATACCGAAACCGATGATGCCAAACAAACTGAGAATCCAGATAATGAGCAAGGTCCATCCTACCCATTTGTGTTTGCGCTCACCATTTCTGAAAGCACGAACACAAAGAACAATAATGCCAATAACAGGGCAGAGGCAGAATATGCCGCAGCTGACCAGAAGAGCGATATCAGTGAAGCTGCCAAATCCTCCGGGCGTATGGGTGAGCAAGCCGACAAAAATGGCGATAGCGATGCCGAGCACGCAGATAGCCAGCGTTATGGCGATAGTTATACCGATGATGATGAGAATAGCTTTGATGATGTTTGTGAGGGTGTTGCTTTTCTTGGGGTTGACAGGAGTTTGGCTGAAATTGTCGATGTTCTCCAGACTGGGTTCTATACCCTGCATTTCCAGCAACTGTGCTCTGGTGTTGGCCTCAGGCATGGCAATGAGGAAAATCAGGTAAATGAGGATGCCCCAGCCGAGACTGGCAAAAGCCAGCACTACAAAGAGAATACGCATCACTACAGGGTCGAGATCGAAATAGGCTGCCAAACCGGAAGCCACACCGCCTATAATTTTGTCGGTGCTGTTACGGTATAGTTTGCGGTATTCTTTTCTTGAGCGATTGGTGAAGTTTCTTCTCTCTTCTGAATTTTTTTCTTCCGAATTTTTTCTTTCTGAAGAATTTACTCCTGAAGGATTGCCGCTTTCATCGTCAAACTGGTCAGGATGTCCGATAACATCAATAACTTCATTGACATCATTGATATCTATTACATTACGGTTCTGCAATTTGAAAGTGAACAATTCCGCCATGCGGCTTTCAATATCGCGGAGAATTTCCTCTTTCTCATCTTCGGGGAAACGTTTTGATAATGCGAGGAAGTATTGATTTAAGACAACGTATGCGTCATCATCAATGGTGAAGTTCATTCCTCCTAAACTGATTGTGCTTGTTCTTTTCATGATTATATGTTTTTATTTTTTATTAATTCAACTACATTTTTAATTTCCTCCCAGCCTTCTTCGAGCTCGGCCAAGAATTGACGACCATCATCGGTCAGCTCATAATATTTGCGAGGAGGACCTTGCAAAGATTCTTGCCACTGATAGCCAAGGATGCCGCTACTTTTCAATCGAGACAAGAGAGGGTAGAGGGTTCCTTCGACTACAATAAGTTGAGCTTCTTTCAGCTCAGTGATGATGTCGGAAACATACATGGGCTTTTTGGCGATGATGAGCAGGATGCAGTATTCCAAATAACCCTTCCGCATCTGTGATTTTACATTTTCAGCGTTAATTGCCATAGCTTTTTCATTTTTAAATCCGTGGCAAAAGTATATAAAATTTTAGTACCTTGTATCACAAGGTATTTATTATTAACTTTTTTTAACATTTTGGATGCGATATTTGAAAGCGATGCGAATGAGGTATAACAAAAGAAGCCGTCAGAAACATTTTCCGACGGCCTCTTATATATGATACAGGGGTATGGTATTTATGCCACATCGGCACGCTCCATAGCGTCCTTGTAGTATTTTTGGTTGATGAATACGTCTTCCTTGTAAGGATTGATGTGGCGTTTCTTGGCTTGTACGAGGATGTAGCACAAAGCGATAATATTGGTCACGAGGGCCAATGCGCTGATGACAGTCATCATGGTTGGGTCGCCAGCCACGGTGTCAACAGTGGTGCCCACAGCTGCAGCCTCTTGTCCGGCTGCCTCATAAATCTGCTCGATGGTAGCCAAGCCTTCGGGATACTGTACGGGGAGCACTGCCCAGCTGAATTTCTGGAAACCATCTTTGAAGGTTTCTTGGAAGAGAGGGAACACCTGTGCAAACATACACCAGATAGCCAAAGTGTTGGCACGGTTCTGAATCCAACCGCCGCGGTTCCACATGAGGGCTGCGATGGTGGGAGCGAGCAGCAGGGCAACACCGCAGTACCAGCTGTGAGTGGGCAGGCAGTTATATGTGTAGGCGAAGTTCCAGATATCATAAACTACGATGAATACCCAGGTCATGTCGGCCCAGATCATATCTTTTTTGTCTTTGGAGGGGAAAACATTCCACCATGCGGTCATACAGAAGATGTTGAGGATACCAGCGATGCCGTTGAACACGTTGTGCCAGCCACCATAGAGCCATACGCCTTCGGAAGAGAGCCACCATTTGTTCCAACCCATGATAGCACTTTCGAAGTCAGAGGCAACAGCGATTAAAATATTAATGGCCACAATGACAAAGGGGAAGGATTTGAACCAATGTTTAGCGCCGATGCCCCATTTATATTTGATCATCATAAAACCAATACAGCCGGTGAGGGCAGCATACAGCTTGGCATAGTGAAACCAGCCGTTCATGTAAACGTGCGTTTGGTTGGTCACGGCCCATTCGGCACCCATACGTGCACCAATGGCAATGGCCACGAAATAGATGGTCAGGATAACCGGGATAATAAAGAAGGTGACAATGCCGCCGAGTTTAGTACGGCGTGCGAACTCGTTGAATAGGATAAGACCCACGAGGACGACGAGTAGCATTCCCCATTGAGCCAGGGCACCAGCCCCATAAACTTGGAAAAACATAATTTAATTTTTTAGGTTAATGTATTATGATATGATTTGTTAGTGACTTCGTGTTAACATTTACTTACTACATTCACCGACTTGCGTTCTTTAACGAGGGCGTAGATGGCCCAGGCTGCAGTCAGCACTAACGCCATGGGTACTCCTACGGTGAGCATTTCGTGAAGCATGACGGCAAAACCTCCTTCTGTACTCAGTGCCGTGAAAAACGGAAAACTAAGACTGAGCTCTCCGTTGATCGCATGATCTACCATCAGCATCAACGAACCGCCCCATAGCATCTTTTCTAATGCCGGAACATGCCGTTTGAGGGCAGACTCTGACTTCTCTATAGATTTTTTATTGATTTGGCAATAGGCGCTTGTAGCTATTGCCTCGGTTAAAGGGACTAAAAAACAGGACATATTTTTAAGTTTTTGATGTTTATTATACTTCGTGTTGGTGAACTGCGCTGTTAGTGACTTCGTGTTAACATCCACTGACTATGCTGTTGATTTCTACTTCGTTGCCGCGAATTAACCAGGTGTTGTTGCTGTTGCAGTGCGGACAGGTTTTACCGAATTTCACGGTTTCATATTCCTGCTTGCAGCCATCGCACCAAGTTACTGCCGGGATGGTGTTGATTTGCAATTTGCATCCCTTCAGCAGACTCTCTTTGTCGGCAGCCCAACGCCAGCAGTCGGTTAAGAGTTCCGGCACAATGGTCGAAACTTCGCCAATATCCATCACCACGGTGGAAACATGCTCCACATGGTTTTCTTCGGCCACTTGCTTGACATCTTTGATGATATAGAAGACGATACCGAGTTCGTGCATTTCTTTATTAGTTTATGGTTTAGTGGAGACGCAATTGCGCCTCTACTAAATAGCCAACAGGCTATTTCTTTTTGCCGAAAATAATCTTTCCAGTTCGTTTGAGCATATAAGGCAAAATGCCACTGAACTTATCTTCGGAGGTACGCATGATGCTGGCCTCGGGATTATCTCTAAAGAGATGGATGGCGTCGAAACCGCACTTGGTGGTGCAAATGCCGCAGCCGATGCAACGGTTGGTATCCACAACCGAAGCACCGCAAGAGAGACAGCGGGCAGTCTCTTTGCGCACCTGCTCCTCAGTGAGGGTGACCATATATTCGCTGAAAGGATTTTCCTTGGGTGCAATGCCTTCTACTTGGCGGGAGCCGTTATCGTAGGATTCCACCAAGATGTCGTCTTTATCGAGCTCAATAAAGTCACGGCGGTTGCGGCCAATGGTCATGTGGCCATGTTGCACATAACGGTGTAATGATTCAGCGGCTTCCTTGCCAGCGGCAATAGCGTCGATAGCGAACTTGGGACCGGTGAACACATCACCACCCACAAAAATGTCTTCTTCGGCAGTTTGATAAGTCAGTTTGTCAGCTACCGGATATACGCCTCTGACGAATTCCACTTTGGTGTCCTTCAGCAAGTCTTTCAGGATAACGGTTTGCCCGATGGCGAAGATAATGATGTCGGCATCAAGCGTAATTAATTCATTGTCATCATATTGAGGATTGAAGTGATGTTCTGCGTCATAGACAGAGGTGCATTTTTTGAAAACGATGCCGTTCACTTTGTCGGTGCCGAGTACCTCTTTCGGTCCCCAGCCAGGATTGATGATTACGCCATCTTCGCGGGCTTCGCGGCGTTCTTCCAAGGATGCGGGCATGATGTCTTCGGTTTCCAGCGAAAGCATGGTGACTTCAGCTGCTCCGTTGCGTTTGGCCACACGGGCTGCATCGATGGCTACATTGCCACCACCGACGACAACAACCTTTTTGTTGGTCACCTGTAGAGACGCATGGCCATGCGTCTCTGCGGACGAATTTCCGCAATTGGCATTATGCAAGTAATCGATGGCAGTAATAGTTCCGGAAAGTGTTTCGCCAGAGATGCCGGGCAGTTTGCCGCCTTGGCAACCGATGGCAACATAAAAACCTTTGTATCCTTGGTCTCTGAGTTGTTGTATGGTGATGTCTTTGCCGACTTCAACCCCAGTGCGGATATCAACGCCAATTTCACGCATGATATCGATTTCTGCCTTGATGACATCTTTTTCCAGTTTATAGGAAGGGATGCCGTAACGCAACATGCCGCCTGGCTCTTCGTTCTTCTCGAATACTGTGGGTTTGTAGCCCATGGTGGCCAGATAGTAGGCGCAACTCAGTCCCGCGGGACCACCACCGATAATGGCGATTTTTTCTTCCCAGTGTTCCTGCACATTTGAGCATATATTCACCTCTGGAACGAAGCGTGTTTCAGCATTGAGGTCCTGCTCAGCAATAAATTTCTTCACTGCATCGATAGCGATGGGCTGGTCGATGGTACCTCGTGTGCAGGCGTCTTCGCAGCGGCGGTTGCACACGCGTCCGCAAACGGCAGGAAAGGGATTTTCGCGCTTGATGAGCTCCAAGGCTTCAGTGTATTTGCCTTCCGCGGCCTTCTTCAGATAACCTTGTACAGCGATATGGGCAGGACAAGCGGTCTTGCAAGGAGCTGTGCCCGTCGGGTAGCAATTGATACGGTTTTTGTCGCGATAGTCTTCGTCCCACTTGTGTTTTCCCCACCTGGAAGCGTCAGGGAGTTCCTGTTTGGGATAAGTCTGTTCGCCATGCTTGGTGCATAGTTTTTGGCCCAATCTGACGGCACCTGCGGGGCAATATTCCACACAGCGGCCACATGCGACGCAATTGGCAGGATCCACCTTTGCCACATACGCACTGCGTGACAAATTCGGGGTGTTGAACAACTGAGAGGTTCTTAACGCATTGCATATTTTAATATTGCAGTTGCAGATGGCGAAAATTTTGCCTTCACCGTCGATATTGGTCACTTGATGCACAAAGCCGTGGTCCTCTGCCTTTTTCAGGATGGCCATGGCTTCATCATAACTGATGTAGTGACCGCGATTGGTTTCCACCAGATACTCGGCCATATCGCCGACGCCGATACACCAGTCGCGGTAATCATCGGCACAGCCTTCTTCCAGTTTTTTGCGACCATAGCGGCAGCTGCAAATACCCACGGCAAGGTGCCCTTCATAGCGTTTCAGCCAATAGGAGATGTGCTCAATGTCGATGCTTTGGTTTTCCATCGAGATGGCTTTCTCAACGGGAATCACATGCATGCCGATACCCGAACCACCCATAGGCACCATCGGTGTGACCTTTTCAAGCGGAAGGAAAGTCATCCGTTCGAAGAACATAGCCAACTCAGGATGCTTGTCCATTAACTCGGTATTCATGTTGGTGTATTCAGCAGAGCCCGGCACAAACATGGGTACCCAGTAAATGCGTGCGTTGCGCTCAAATGATGTACCAGGTACGGGACCATCTTCGGTGTATTTATCACCATAGTCATATTCTAACATGCCGAAGAACGACAGTTTGTCTAACAATTCGTCCAATGAAGCATCGTCAGGAGTATAGTGCTTTTTGGAGTTCCATTCATGCAATTCGGCATAGGTGTGATGTTCTCTCACTTTGAAAAAGTTGCCAGGGAGCATATCCAGAAGCAAATCCAGCGAAGCTTCACGGGTTACTGCGTCCATCTCGTCCTCGAAGATGCAGGCGAGGCCCCAGTATTCGGGGGCATCGGTGGTCATCTTTATTTTTCCAGGGACGCGGTCTGTGACATGACGAACGAATTTCAGCAGTTTCGGGTTCGGTTTTTTGTCTCCTTTGTGTTTAGGGACAAATTTATTTGACATTTCGGGCATGGGCAGTATAGTTAATAGTTGACAATTTATAATTGATAATTGGTGGTTTGGACTAAATCAGGGTTAAATTTCAAAAGAATTGTGTTTCCAGTTTTTTATTTCATGGAGGATCCAGTTGGCAAAGGCATCGATTCCTTCACCAGTTTTGGCGGAAATGGGGATAATCTGGGCTTTGGGATTGCGTTGACGGATGTATTCTTCGCATTGCTCCATATTGAAGTCGAAGTATGGCATCACATCGATTTTGTTGACCAGTACAAGGTCGCAAACAGTGAACATCAGCGGATATTTCAGCGGTTTGTCATCGCCTTCGGGCACGGAGAGAATCATGGCGTTTTTGCAGCTTCCTGTGTCGAATTCAGCGGGGCATACCAGGTTACCCACATTTTCAAGGATGACCAAATCAACATTTGCCAAAGCCACATTATCCAGTCCCTGACGGGTCATTTCGGCATCAAGGTGGCACATGCCGCCAGTATGTAGCTGGATAGACGGAATTCCAGTGGCTTCCTTGATTTTTACAGCATCTACATCACTGTCGATATCAGCTTCCATCACGGCTACCTTCACTTTGTCTTTTATTCTGTTAATCAGCTGAATAAGAGTAGTGGTTTTGCCACTGCCAGGCGATGACATCAGGTTGAGCAGATAAACACCCTTGTGTTTCAGCTCGTCACGCAGTGCGTCAGCATCCTTGTCATTATTCGCAAAAACGCTTTTTTTGATTTCAATGATTTTTACTTCGTCCATGTACTGGAGCTTTTGTTTTTATAAGCAAATCTTGATGATTTGGCAAAGATACAAAATTTTATAAAATACAACAAGCAGAGATAAGAAATTTTCTATACAGTAGTTTCCTCGAAAAATAGTATTTTTGCAACCTGGTTACCCTTTACTAAATGGTGTGGGATTATTTTATTGATAATTAATGATTTATGATACTATGAGAAGTTTTGGCAGCGATAATAATTCGGGAGTGCATCCGCAGATTATGGAGGCCTTGATGAAAGCGAATGACAACCATGCTTTGGCTTACGGCGATGACCTTTGGACCGCTCAGGCGGTGAAAGACCTCAAAGCTTGCTTTGGCGAGATTGCTGAGCCTTTTTTTGTCTTCAATGGCACGGGAGCCAATGTAACGGCCATAAGGGCATGTTGTCAAGCTTTTCATGCGGTGATAGCGGCCAAAACAGCGCATATTGCGGTGGATGAATGCGGCGCTCCAGGTTTTTTGAGCGGTGCGGCGGTGAAAGAGGTGGAAACGCCTGATGGTAAGTTAACACCCGAATTAATCAAGCCTATGTTGCATGGTTTTGGTTTTGAGCATCATTCCCAACCCAAGATGGTGTACATTTCTCAGTGTAGCGAGTTAGGAACAGTATATACTTTGCAGGAAATCAAAAATTTGGCGGATTTTGTGCATCAGTACAATATGTATTTGCTGATGGATGGCGCCCGTATTGCCAACGCCTGTGTGGCTTTGGGCAAAAGCCTTAAAGAAGTAACGGTGGATTGCGGAGTGGATATTTTGAGTTTTGGCGGTACCAAAAACGGTTGTATGATGGCTGAGTCGGTCATTGCTTTCCGTCCCGAACTGGCGGAGAATATCAAATATCTGCGGAAGCAGTCCACGCAATTGTACTCCAAGATGCGTTATGTGTCGGCGCAGTTTTCCGCTTATTTACGAGATGATTTGCTATATAAGAATGCCGCTCATGCCAACGAGATGGCTGGAATGCTGCATCGAGAACTGATGAATTTGGGTTTTGACTTCACTCAGTCGCCTGATGCCAATATTTTATTGCTGAAGATGGAACCTGAATTGGCTGACAAACTATTGCAAAAGCACTTTTTCTATGTGTGGGATGAAAATACCCATGAAATTCGTTTGGTCACTTCTTGGGACACTACCGAGGAGGATGTCAATTTATTTGTCGCGGATCTGAAGGAATTAATACGGTAAAATCCCCTTTTTTCATTTCCAATTTGCAATCCATTCCTGAATCTCTTTGATACGGAGGGAGTATTTCTTTATTTGTCCTTCGAGGAAGTCGTCGCTGTATTTGCGGTCGCAAAAACCGTTGCCTCGTGTCACATAGTCGTCGTCTTCTAATGAACTGAAAACATCGGTGTAATTGTCCAGATAGAGTTGGTTCTCTGCGAGAAGTTGCTGTAAATTTTCCAAATCCGCCTCAATAGTTTCGCCCGTAGAAAATGTGAAACGCTTCTTCATGGTTTACTTGTTACAATTGTTACTTGTCATTGCGGCAAAACTTCAGCTTTTCGCCTTTGCTCTCCTCATGAAACACACCGTTTTCGAAGACCAAATTACCATTGACAAAAGTATGGGTTACTAGTGAGTGCACCTCGATGCCATTGTATGGTGTCCAGCCGCATTTGTAGTGCATGTCATCGTTGCAAATAGTCTTGATGGTATCAAGGTCCACTATGGTTAAATCGGCGTGGTAGCCCTCGCGAATGAAGCCTCTGCGGTCAATTTGATAGAGCAGGGCAGGGTGGTGGCACATCAAATTCACAATCTGTGGTAGCGAGATAATGTTTTTCTGGTATAACAAGAGTAGAATATTCAGACTATTCTGGATAGAAGGAAAGCCTGATTTGGAGCTAAAATAATCGCCAGTGAACTTTTCTTCCCACAGGTGCGGGGCATGGTCGGTGCCGATGGTGTCAATTAAGCCCGTGCTTAGTGCCTGCTGCAAAGCCTGCTGGTCGGAGGCACTTTTGATGGCTGGGTTGCACTTGATGGCAAAGCCTTTGTCCACATAGTTTTTATCATTGAAGAACAGGTAATGGGGGCAGGTTTCGGCAGTGATTTTTTTGTTTTCGATGGAAATATCGTTTCTGAAAAGAGACAGTTCCTTGGCGGTGGAGATATGCATGATATGCAGTCGTGCACCAGTCTTTTCAGCCAATTCTACCGCTTTAGCAGAAGATTTGTAACAGGCCTCAGTGCAGCGCACCAAGGGGTGAATACAGGCGTCAGGAGTGATTTCTCCTTTTTCTGCTAAGGATTTATAGTGTTGTGTATTTTGTCGGATGATGTCCTCGTCTTCGCAGTGGGCGGCAATAAGGCAGGGAG
>Ga0310696_10007465_pt1 | contig 12822 bp, 8 predicted proteins | sample AusTroGonzalo_MG_4_FD_203885 | JGI IMG/M metagenome (GOLD analysis project Ga0310696, IMG submission 203885) | Bovine rumen microbial communities from tropical cattle in Woodstock, Queensland, Australia - Gonzalo_02 (v2) (version 2) | ecosystem: Host-associated > Mammals > Digestive system >... | reverse complement strand
TTCTTACTTCTATGATTATGGCAGATTACGCAAAGTACGGAGTCGATAATCCTACACCCGATAAGGCGGCGGCATTGGCGGATTCTTTGGCTGAATTTCTGGACGAGTTTGAAAGGTCGGAAACCGATTTGCAAAGTATCAAAAATTTGGTGCCTGCGGAGTTTGCTTCTCACTTGCAAAGTATACTGTCGTTTTTAGAGCTGGTTCTAAAAGACTATCCGAAAATCCTTAAAGAAAAAGGCAAGATAAATCCTGCCGCGCGCGAAGTGCAGCTTATATATGCAAAGGCAAAACAATGGGAGGAAAATCCGCCGCAATATCCCGTAATCGTGGCGGGGATTACCGGAAGTTTGCCCTCAACGGCAAGGCTTTTGACGGTGGTGGCGAATATGCCTAAAGGGCTTGTTATTCTGCCTGCGCTTGATACGGAAACGGACGATGAAACTTGGGATGCCGTTTCTGAGACCAGTCCGCAATTCGAAATGAAAAAGCTGCTTTTGAAAATGGGCGTAGATAGGAAAGATGTGTCCGCTTTTGTACCTGCTCCCTCGCAAGAAAGCCAGAAAAATCTGTTTATAAGAGAAGTTATGCGCCCCTTTGATACGACGGATAAATGGCGCGAACTTAAAGGTAAAATAGGCAAAGAGGCCTTGGCAAGCGTGGCACGAATTGATGCCGAAAACGAAGGCGACGAGGCGCTGGCGGTGGCGCTTATTTTGCGACAAGTGCTTGAGGAAAAAGGCAAGCGGGCAATGCTGGTCACAACTAATCGCGACTTGGCTAAACGGGTGTCGGTACAAATGTTGCGTTGGGGTGTGGCTTTGGATGATTCTGCGGGGCAAAAGCTTACGGATACAAAGGAGGGCGTCTTTTTGAATCTGTTGGCAGATGCTGCGGCAAGTCCTGATGATTCTAAAATGTTGGCGCTTTTAAAACATCCTTTGGCAGCGGCAAAAATGAATATGGTGGATTTTAAGCTGTATGTCAGGAAATGGGAGAAAGCCAAGCGGCTGGGAAAGTCTTTTGCGTTGGATTTGGAAAGTAGGGGAGTCCAGTTGGCCGATTTTTTCTCTTTGTTTGAAACAGGTGAAAAAGTTGATTTTCTGGAAATACTCAAGGCGCATATTAAGCTTGCCGAGCAGCTTGCGGCGAGTGCGGACAGAAGCGGTGTTGAACGTTTATGGAAAGGTGACGGCGGGCAAGTTGCAGCCGATGCTCTTTCCAAGCTTTTCGCTTATGGTGGTCATATCGGTAAAATCAATCCGATTTATTATCCCGCTTTGTTTAAAAGTTTTATGAGTGGATTTGATGCTCGTCCTACTTACGGGGTTCATCCGCGCTTGGATATTTTAGGCCCGATTGAAGCAAGGTTGCAAACCGCCGATGTTGTTGTTATCGCTGGGCTTAATGAGGGGAGTTTCCCAAGGTTGCCTGATGCCGATCCTTGGCTTTCAAGGCAGATGCGAGCCCAGATAGGTATGCCTTCCAAAGATGAGGAAATAGGAATTGCAGCGCATGATTTTACCAGCCTTTTTTCTTTTCCGAAGGTGTATTTGACAAGAGCAAAAAAAGAGGACGGAGCTCCTACCATTCCTTCGCGGTGGTTGTTGAGAATGGATGCGGTGTTGCAGTCAGCAGGAATTGATGATGGTATTGCACGGGCAGAGTTTTTGGATTTTGCCGAAGCGGTCGATATGCCTCGCCTTGATGAAATAAAGGCTATAACGCCACCTTCGGCATGCCCTCCCGTAAGCGTGCGTCCACGAAAAATGTCCGTGACAAAAATCGAAAAATGGATGCGCGATCCTTATTCTATATATGCCGAATATGTGCTTAATCTTACCGCACTTAAGGAAATTGACTATCAGGCAGGAGCGGCGGAATACGGTACCGCGGTGCATAATTCTTTAGAGCAATTCGTTAGTGTCTTTGGAAAAAATATGCCTGAAAATGCTCTTGATGAGCTTTTGAAAATAGGTGAAAAAGAGTTTGAAAGGCAGGGGATAAGGGGCGCTAATCTGGCCTTTTATTTTCCTCGTTTTGAACGCGTGGCAAAATGGTTTATCGCAAAGCAAAAAGAAGAACAAGATGCTGTCGCGGACACTTTTTGCGAGGTCAAAGGTGAGATAAAAATACCTTGTGCCGGTGGGGATTTTACTTTGTCGGGCAAGGTCGACAGAATCGACATTTTGAATAACAAAGAAGTGCGTATCGTCGATTATAAAACCGGTGAAGTGCCTACGCCCACGCAAGTCGGAGCGGGATATGCGCCGCAGCTTCCTTTGGAAGGAGTGATGTTTGAGAAAGGTGCTTTTATCGATAAGGGAGTGCCTTTTGCTTCCAAAGTCGGTGAATTGCAATACTGGAAGCTGGGAGGTACGGTGAGCGGATCGAGTGTTTCTTTGGCTATAGGAAAAGATAAGAGTGCCAAAGAAGAGATTGATAAAGCTTATAAAGGCCTGGTTGAGCTTATCAAAAAATATGATGATGAAAAAACGTCTTATTTAGCAACGCCGCGGTTTAGCTTTATGCCTAAATATTCGGATTATGAATATTTAGAGCGCATAAAAGAGTGGGCGGTAAAAGACGACGATGCAGGAGGCGAAAGTGAATAAGGTTGACCCTAACATAAATCAACGAGCCGCTGCAAATCCAAAAGATTCCGTGTGGGTGACGGCGTCGGCGGGAACCGGAAAAACTAAGGTCCTTTCCGATAGGGTTTTGAACTTATTACTGCTTGGTTGTCCGCCCGAAAAAATCCTGTGTCTTACTTTTACAAAAGCGGCGGCGGCGCAAATGGAAAATCGTATCGCATTGCGTTTGGCAAAGTGGGTGAGTGAGAGTGATGATGAGTTAAAGGACGAGATTTTCAGACTTACGGCAGTGCAACCGAGCGATAAAAATATCGCCAGAGCGAGGCGGCTTTTTGCCAGTGTGTTGGAAGCAAAAGGCGGAATGAAAATCCTTACCATTCACAGCTTTTGTCAAAGCCTTTTAAAGAGTTTTCCTTTGGAGGCTGGAGTTTCTCCTAACTTTGAAGTTATGGATGAGGGTGATGCCAAAGAGCTTATGGATAAGGTTATCACCGAGGCAATTTACGACAAAAAATTGCGAGATGATTTAGGGATAATTTCTTTATATGTTAACGAAGATAAACTGATTGCCGATCTTAAAAGCCTTGATACGGATAGGGCAAAATTCGACGATGCCGTGGCAAGATTTGGGTCGCTTGACGGCTTAATCAAGGCGATGTATCAGCGCTACGGAATAAAGCCTAGCGATAGTGAGGAACAGGTGATATCCGAGATTTGCCAAGTACCGACTTGCGCTAAAAATATCTTGGAAATTTTGCTTGCAGAAGATGGTGTGAAAGCAAAGAAAGCGGCGGAAGAACTTGCCTGTTTTTTGTCTCTTTCCGATGAAGAAAAATTAAAAAATTACAAGCGGTATGAGTGTGTGTTTTTAGGAAAAACTACGGGGACAATTAAACCAGAAAACGTCTATAAAGAAGATCCGGTAAAAAGCGAGGCTGAGCGGGTTTTTGCTTTGGAGGAAAAGCGTAAAACAGTGGTGTCTTTGGCGGCGCTTAAAGCCTTTTTAAGAATTGCCGATGCAGTACTTTCGCAATACAAAAAGCGTAAAAATGCTAAAGGCCTTTTGGATTATTCCGATTTGGTTTTAAAGGCAAAGGAACTGCTTTTTAAAGGCGGTGCGGCAGCGTGGGTGCTTTACAAATTGGATGGCGGAATTGAGCATATTCTGGTCGATGAGGCTCAGGATACAAGCGCCGAACAATGGGATATCGTAAGAGCTTTATCCGATGAATTTTTTGCAGGCGAAGGAGCGTCGCCTTTTGAAAGAACCATCTTTGCCGTCGGTGATAAAAAACAGTCAATATTCAGTTTTCAAGGGGCTAATCCCGCGAAATTTGCTCTTAATAAAAATTATTTTGAAGGGCAGCTTGAACGAGTGGGAAAGAAACTTAAAACTGTGCCTTTATCTGTGTCTTTCCGTTCGACAGATGCGGTGCTTTCCTTGGTCAATAATCTGCTTTTAAATCCCAAAATTAAAGACGGAGTCATTGATGAAAATGAGGATATGAAGCATATCGCTTTTCGCGAGGAAGCAGGTGGAAGGGTGGAGCTTTGGCCATCTGTAAAAGCCGAAGCAGATGATTCTCCCGAGCCTTGGTTGCCGCCGATTGACAGAGTGAAAACTAAATCCGCTCAGGACAGGCTTGCAGCAAAAATAGCAGATAAAATCTTGTCAATGATTAAGGCGGATGTTTTGGAATCCGAAGGGCGAAAAATCGAGCCTCAGGATATTATGTTTTTGCTACGTAAGCGCGGGTCATTTTTTGAAAAATTAGTCAGAGAACTAAAAGCGAGAAGTGTGCCGGTTACCGGTATCGACAAGATGAAAATCAAAGAGCAAATCGCGGTGATGGATTTGGTTGCTTTGGGAGATTTTTTGCTGTTGCCCGAAGATGATTTGAATCTTGCGGGTCTCTTAAAAAGTCCTTTATTCGGTTTTGATGAAGATGAAATATATGATGTTTGTTTCGGGCGCAAAAATGCTACGGTTTGGGATAGATTGCGCGCTAAAGCAAAAAGTAAAGACGGTAAAGAAAAATATGCCAAAACGGAGAAAACTTTAACCGAGCTTTTGGATATGGCGGACAAGGTTTTGCCTTCCCAGCTGTTCGGATACGTGTTGGGAGCTTTAAAAGGGCGGTGGAAAATCATTAAAAGATTGGGCCTTGATGCCGATGATGCTTTGGCAGAGTTTATAAATCTTGCACTGGATTTCGAAAAAGATAACACGCCTTCTTTGCAAGGCTTTTTGGCGTGGCTTAAAGCTCGAGATGTCGAGGTAAAAAGGGACTTGGAGCAAGGAGATGTTAAAGCAGTCAGAATTACAACCGTGCATTCATCTAAAGGTTTGGAAGCGCCGATTATTTTCTTGCCTGATACAAAAGCTTTAAGCGGAGGAAGGCAAAACAAGCTTTATTGGATTAATGATGAAAAGGGTGAGTTTCCTTTGTGGTTTGCTTCTTCAGGCGAGCTTCCTTTCCTTATGAAAGATGAAAAAGAAGCGGCGAAGGCCGAAGCGGAAAAAGAATCTAAGCGCTTATTATATGTCGCGATTACGCGTCCGCAAGACAGACTTTACATTACCGCTTGGGATGATAGAAAATCCGGAAAAAGTAATGGTGATGATGAAAACAAAAAACAAAACAGAAAAGATTCCTGGTATGATTTGATAAGTGAATCTTTTGATAAAACAAAGTCGTTTGAAGATGCGGACGGCAAAGTTTTCTTTATTTCATCTCCTCAAAAAACTGCGGTAAAAAATGGAAATATTCGCGAGGAAAAGGCTAGGGCGAGTTTGCCTTTGTGGGTATCGGAAAAAGCGAAGGAAGAGCCTTTGCCGCTTAAGCCTCTTGCTCCTTCAAAAATCGGGATCGAGGATGATGCGATTGCCCCTTCGCCCTTTATCACGGCGCGTTCGGGTGCAATTCAAAAAGGAAAAATTATTCATAAATTATTGCAGTTCTTACCCGATGTACCTTTTGATAAGCGGGCGGAAATCATAAAGAAATACTTGGATTTAAATGCTGCCGAGTGGAATAAAACCGAGCGCGAAAATGTGGCAAAAGAAGTGATGAATGTTTTGTCAGACGAACGTTTGAAATGCTTTTTAGGTAAAGGCTCAAAGGCAGAAGTTCCGATTATAGGAATGCTTGGTGATAAAGCTTTCTCGGGGCAAGTGGATAGATTGTGGATAGGTGAAAAAGAGGTTGTCATTATTGATTATAAAACCAATCAAAATGTTCCTTCGAATGTTGGAGATGTACCGAAACTTTACAAAAAGCAGCTGTCCGTGTATAAGGAGTTGTTGGCAAAATTGTTTGTGAAAAAGTCGGTTAAAGCGTATATTTTGTGGACGCAAAATCTGTCCCTTATGGAGATATAAAAATGAAAAAAATCTTTTTGTTATGTGCTTTGGCAGCTCTCATTTTTTCTTCATCTTGCGGTGTTTACGGGGAGCCCGAAGCACCTCAAGGGTCGGATTATCCGCGCTTCTATCCGGCAGAGTGAAAAAGTTTTTTGTCGTCGGTTGACGCGGTGATGATACAAGGCGTTATTCCGTGAAAATTATTTTGATAATTTCCGCCGTTGATGAAGGAGCGAGTATCATAATTTTGAACGGCTCGCTTTCGTATTCGGCGATAAAGTCTTTGGGTAGGGATATGGTTTTTTCGCCTACTTTCAGACCTTGCTTCGTGAATAAATTAGCCGTGATTTTAGGAAGCGGTAAAGGGCGCGAGGTGGTGTTTACAACCTGCCCCTTTATTTCCAAAAACTCCATATCATCCTCGTAAACCGTTTCGTGGCGGATGTTGGCAAAATCAAGGCCTTGCCCCGCCAGCACGGAAGTAATGCCAAAAGCTTTGTATGCACTTTCCAAAAAGGGGAATCTTTCCGTCAGGGCAAATCGGCCGAACCACAGACCAGCCAAAAGGCATAAAACAAAAATACCCAGAACAAGCGGCTTATACGAAGGCGAAGGCTCCGAAGCATCAAGAGGAATGTTTAAAAAAGCCAAATCATCTTCGGAATCCGCCGAGTCATCTGTCTTAAGCTGCCATACATTTTTGCAAACGCAACAGCGTACCTGAGGCAGAGGCGACGGTAAAATATCATCACTTACCAAATACTTAGCTTTGCAAGTCGGGCAAATAATATACATGCGATTAAAAAACCTTTAGCTAACTTTTGACTTTATCTTGTTTATATGATTAAAATCTTGCCAAGACAAGATATTAAGTTTGGGCTTGGTTTTAAAGGGGAAAAAGTGCTGGAAAATAGCTCTGGAATGATGAATGTCGTCGAGTTTAAAGACGTTGGACTTCGTTACGGAAACGGGCCCGAGGTGCTTAAAGATATTACTTTTTCGCTTGCTCCCGGAAGCTTCTATTTCTTAACGGGAGAAAGCGGCGCGGGCAAAAGTTCGCTTATAAATCTGATGAGCCTTTCGCTTTGTCCTACTAAAGGAAACTTAAAAGTTTTTGATACGGACGTAATCACTAAAAATCGCAAAAAATTCCCTGAGATCAGGCGTAACATCGGAGTCGTTTTTCAAGAGTTCAGGCTTTTGGACCATTTGTCCGCAAGGGAAAATGTAGCGCTACCTTTGCGGGTTTTGGGTATTAAAGAAGTTGAGATAAAACGCCACGTGCGCGAGCTTTTGAATTGGGTCGGTTTGTCCGATCATATTGATGCAAAGCCGCCTACGCTTGCCGGCGGGCAAAAGCAGCGGGTGGCAATCGCAAGGGCGCTTATCAATCGTCCGAAATTGCTACTTGCCGACGAACCTACGGGAAATGTCGATGATAAAATGGCAATGCGGCTTTTGCGGTTGTTCGTGGAGCTTAACAAAATCGGTACAACGGTCGTAATTGCGACCCATAACGAAAAGCTGATTGAAAGGCTTGGATATCCCAGAATGCACCTTGCGGACGGACACTTGAAAGTTTTGCCCGCAGCACGGCCGATTATGATAGGGAGGGAGCAGATATGAGCAAAAAATATAAGCCCAGAAAGCTGCCTTTCGCCTATGATACTTCCAGCTTGTTTCTGCCGTGGATTATGATGTTGATGGTGTTCCTGGCGACGCTTAGTTTAGCAGGCGCTTTGGCAGTGCAAAATATGACGGCTAAGTGGAGCTCGTCAATGACGGGTTCGCTTACGGTGCAGGTGCTGCCGCCTAAGGAATTCGCCGGTGCCGATATGACGGAAAGAGCAAAAAGCGCCACTATGGTCGAAGTCAATAAAGCCGTGGATTTCTTAAAAGATGTTCGTGGTGTAAAGCAAGTGAAAATAGTGCCTTTGCCGGATTTGCAAGAGCTTTTGAAACCGTGGCTGGGTGAGGCGATTTTGGACGAAACTTTCCCTTTGCCGCGTTTAATTGAGGTTACCGTCGATGACGGTGATGATGTTGATTTGAATAAGCTTAAGAATGAGCTCGTTAAGGTGGCGCCTAATGCTTCGTTGGACGTGCATAGAATATGGCTGGCAAAGCTTATGAAGCTTGCAACGTCTTTGAACCTTACGGCGCTTGGGATTTTAGGGTTGGTACTTCTTACGACTTCCTTTGCTGTGATTTATGCCACGGTCACAAGTTTGGCAGTGCACAGGCCGGCAATCGAACTTTTACATCTTATCGGCGCAAGAGACGGATATATTGCTTCGTTGTTTGCGCAAAGAACTATGACTTTTAGTTTCGGCGGAGCAATTGTCGGTGCGGTAATTTCAGTGCCGATTGTTATCGTTACCGTTCTTTTGGCGAAAAGTTTGGAAGTGGGAATGGTCGCCGATGGCAGGCTTGGCGGTTGGGACTGGTTTTATGTGCTGATTGTGCCTTTTGTTGCGGCACTCGTGTCGGGAATTACCGCCTATGTCACGGTCGCTTTTAAGCTGAGGAGAACATTATAGCGATGATGAAAAAAAGGCAAAAAAGGTTGCTTATCATTGCGGCAGTGCTGCTTGCCCTTTACGCTTGCGGTTTTGCTCTTTTTGCTTTTTATGCCTGTGCGCGCGAACAAAATGATGTGAAATATGTTGATGCAATCGTGGTTTTGACCGGTGGGCATAATCGGCTTTCTGCGGCTTCGGAATTGTTTAATCGCGGGCTGGCGCCAAGGCTTTTTATCTCTGGTGTGGGTGGAGGTGCCGAGTTTAAAAGTATGAGCGGGGCAGAGGTTTTGCACGAGGAAAAAAGAGGGTTGCCTGAGCTTGGACGCGATGCCAGCAATACAAGGGAAAATGCTTTGGAAGTGTCTTTGTGGGTGAAGGCACAGGGATTAAAATCCATTATATTGGTTACTTCGGATTATCATTTGCCGCGTTCCTTGCTGGAATTTCGAGCTATGATTCCGGATGTGGAAATTGTGCCTTTCGGTGTTGCTTTTGATGCCGAAAAGAAAGGATATTTTACGTGGCTCGGCGTGTTGTTTAAGGAATATAATAAGTGCGTCGTTGCCTATTTGAGGACATTGTTTTAGTTAAAAAGGATACGGTTAAATGTTGTTTATTCGTTCGCTTATATTTACGGTTGCTTTTGTGTTTTTAACTGCTTTTGTGTGTATTACGGCGGTGATACTTTTCCCTTTTAAAAAAAAGTATTTAATCGCTTATATAACTTGGTGGTCAAGGTCTTGCTTGTGGTTGGCGAGAGTGCTGGTCGGGATAAAATTGGTCGTAAAGGGAAAGGAGAATTTACCCAAAAAAGGCGGGTATATAATCGCTTGCAAACATCAATCCGCCTTTGATACCGTCATATTCCATTCGTTGGTAAACGCCCCTGCTTATATATTTAAGATAGAAATGGCAAAGGTGCCTTTTATGGGCTGGACAATGAAGAAAATGGGCTGCATCGCAGTTGACAGAAAAGGCGGAACGCGAGCAATGCGTAGTATGTTTGAAAGCGCCAAGCAAAAACTTGCGGAAGGTAAAACCGTGGTTATCTTTCCCGAAGGGACAAGGCGCGCTCCCGGGGATGAACCTTTGTACAATCCCGGTGTGGCAATGATTTACGATCATACCAAGGCGGAGGTTGTTCCCGCGGCAATTAATTCGGGTTATTTATGGCCAAAAAATTCATTCTTTAAAAGGGCGGGAACGGTTACTTTGGAGTTCTTGCCGCCGATAAAACCGGGCCTGGAAAAACGTGCCTTTTTGAATAAATTGCAACAGGAAATAGAGGAAGCTTGTTCTTTGCTTCCTAAAGGAGAATAAAGTGGAAAATAAGAAGAAAATTGCGGTGTTTTTCGGAGAAAGATCGTTTGAACACGATATCAGTATCTTGACGGGGCTACAGGCTTTCCGCGCCATTGATACGATGAAGTATGAGCCCTTTCCCGTGTATGTTGATTTGGACGGAAAATGGTGGACGGGCGAGAAACTTTTGGATAATTCCACTTATCCTCTGACTAAAGAAAAGCAAAAAACGGTTACGCCTGTTGAGTTTAAAATAGGTGGAGAAAGAGCGCATCTTTTACCTCTAAAAAAGGGATTGTTCGGGAAGGCCAAACCTATATATTTTGATTTTGCATTTTTAGCTTTTCACGGCGGGTATGGAGAGGACGGACTTTTCCAAGGTTTGATGGAAACGGCGGGGATTCCTTATTCGGGGTGTCGTTCTTTAGCGGCGTCGGTCTTTATGGATAAAATCGCGACAAAGCGAGTTTGTAAGGCTATCGGCGTGCCGGTGCTTGATGATGTGCTTATAAAGCGTCCCGAGGGAAGCGATTTCTTTGATGTGGAAAAGCTTGCTAAAGACGTTAAATTCAAGTTCCCCGTGATTGTTAAGCCTTGTTCTTTAGGTTCAAGTATCGGAGTGTCAAAAGCCAACAATAAAGAAGAACTTTATGCTGCTATTTTGAAGGTTTTCGCCCTTGATTCCTTAGCGATGGTCGAGCCGTTTGTTCCTAATTTAGAGGAATACAATGTGTCGGTTTCTAACGCTTTCGGTGAGACTAGATTCTCGGCGATTGAGCGTCCGATAAAAAATACCGATGCGGTGCTTTCCTTTGAAGATAAGTATAAAGCCGGCGGAAAAAGCTGCAAAACAGGTAAAATGGGCGGAGCTAAAACTTGCGGTTGCAAGGGTGGCAACAGCGGCAGAATCTCAGCTGGAATGCTGGCTATGACACGCGCTCTTAATCCCGATGAGCTTAGCAAAAAACAAGTGGAAAATATCAAGACTTGGGCAGCGGCAATTTTTAATGAATTACGCGCGTGCGGCAATGCGCGAATCGATTTCCTTTGCAATACAAAAACGGGGCAAATGTGGCTTGGTGAGGTTAATCCCATTCCGGGTTCACTATCGTATTTCTTGTGGGAAGCGGCAAAGCCTAAGGTCGGATTTACCAAGCTTGTAAATGCTCTGATTGAAGAAGGTTTAAGGCAAGAGGAAAGGTATTCCGATTTTCTAAAAACTATCTCCGATAATCGCATTTTTAAGTAGGAAAAAATGTTTTATATCGTCCAACCAAAAGAGAAAAACAAACTGCCGCTCAGGTTAGTTTTTGTGCATGGTTGGGGAAGTAGTTATCAGGCTTTTTCTTCTTTGGCAGAATATTTTTCCGATGAGGCAGAGTGCGTGCTTTTGGATTTGCCGGGGTTCGGAAAATCCGATGAGCCAAAGGCGCCGATGTCGCCTGCCGACTATGCCGAGGAAGTGGCAAAAATAATTTCTAAAATGCCAAAGAAAAAGACGATAATCGTCGGGCATTCTTTCGGAGCAAGGGTCGCAATTCATCTTTATAATTTGCACAAAAAAAGTGTGGACGGGCTGGTGTTTTTAGCTGGTGCGGGGCTTAAGAAAAAACGCTCTCTCGGGTTTAAAATAAAAGCCTTTTGTATGAAAAAGACCGCGCGTTTTATAAGGCGATTTTCCTTTCTTTCCTTTTTGAAAAAAGTGCCGATGGGAAGCAGAGATTACAGGGAAGCAACGCCCGTTATGCGGGGTGCTTTGGTGATGGCGGTGAATGAGGATTTAGCAGAGCTTGCGAAAGATATTTCTTGTCCTGCTCTGCTTGTTTACGGAAGCGATGATAATGAAACTCCGGGTGAGTTCGGCAGACGCTATGAAGGGCTTATGCGTGATGCGAGTTTTTTTGAAATAAAAGGTGAAAATCACTTTTCAATACTTAATTCGCCCGTGGCGCAAAACTTAATTGAGGAGTTTTTGAAGGCGAGGTTCAAGTGCTAGAGATTTTGAACACTTCGGGTTTTTATGTCGGTATTTTTGCGCTGGTTTTTTTGGCGGTTTTTGCGCTGTTCAGGTTGCGTTTTTTGTTGATGTTTTTTCAGCAGGAAGAATACGAAAATAAAAACTTTTTAAAGCTGGTTTTTAAAGGTGCAAGGCTTGTGGATGAGCGACTTTGCTTCATGCTTTTGCTTTTGTGGGCGGGGGCTTTTGCGCTTCCTTTTGTGGCGTTTTTTGTTTTTGTGCCGTTTGTGCTTTGTGCCTTGCGCGAGCAAAAATATATGAAGCGTGCAAAGAAAAAATTGGTGATGACATGGCGGGCGAAAAGAATCTTTTTTGTTTCTTTTGTTTTAACCTTGGGAGTGATTTTCGGGCTTTATAAATGGGCGATACTTACTTCCGTTATGATTGCAATTATTACGGTGCAGTTGTTCCCTTTTATGCTTGTCTTAGCAAATGTAATTTTGATACCGGTGGAGGCGTATGGCAGGCGTAAATTCGTGCGCATGGCAAGTGCAAAAATTGCAAAATCAAATGCGACGGTTATCGGCGTTACGGGGTCTTACGGCAAGACTTCGGTAAAGCATTTTTTAGCGCATATTCTGGCGGCTAATGCCGAGGTGCTTTATACGCCGGGAAGTGTGAATACATTGCTGGGTGTGTCGCGGATTATTAATCAAAATCTTAATCGCTCGAACAAGTTTTTTATCGTTGAAATGGGGGCTTATTATATCGGCTCAATCAAAAAAGTTTGCGATTTGGTAAGGCCCAAACACGGGATTATTACTGCTGTCGGAGATGCTCATTTTGAACGTTTCAAGACTAAGGAAAATGTGGCAAAGGCAAAGTTTGAATTGGCAAATGCGGTCGGTAAAAACGGCTCGTTAATTATTAATAAGAACCAAATTGAAGAAAGGTTTTTCGGGCTTTCTCCAAGGGGTGCGGTTAAGGTCGGTGAAGGAGAAAAGTATTTTGTTTCCGATGTAAAGCAAAGCGAAAAAGGACTGCAATTTGTTTTCCATAACGGTAAGGAGAAAATGAAAATTT
>Ga0310696_10007464_pt1 | contig 12822 bp, 14 predicted proteins | sample AusTroGonzalo_MG_4_FD_203885 | JGI IMG/M metagenome (GOLD analysis project Ga0310696, IMG submission 203885) | Bovine rumen microbial communities from tropical cattle in Woodstock, Queensland, Australia - Gonzalo_02 (v2) (version 2) | ecosystem: Host-associated > Mammals > Digestive system >... | reverse complement strand
AGAATCCGCGATCCTTGACGACGAACTCCACATCGTTGTCATCATCGATCGCCGTGATGTACCCCTTCTGGTTGAGATACTCATACGCGAGACGGGTGGCGGTGCTCAGTTTCGAGACATCACCCTGTGCACGGACACAGACAGCGGCTGCCAGAGACAGCGCAAGAACGAGAATTAGTTTTTTCATTGTCTTTACGTTTAAAACGGAGGCAAAAGTAGCTATTTCCTCTCATCTTTCCTAACATGGATGGAGATTCGCCGGTCGGGGCCGGCGAATGACGGGATGGCAAGCCGGCGAATGACGCCGAGCGCACGATTTTTGCTATCTTTGCTGTCCGAAATGCGAAAGGCAATGCTCATAGGCTTGTTCGCGCTGGCGGCGGGAATGCTGCCGGCGGGGGTGGCGCGTGCGCAGAGCCAGGCGGCGCTGGAAGCTGTCCAGCAGGCCCGGAGGCCCGTGCGCGGCGTCCCGATGTACTTCGAAGTCGACGCCCAGGGCGACACCGTCTTCATGGAAACGCTCGACCCGGTGTGGATTTTCCCGAAGGGCCGCCGGATGAAAGACAACGACTGGCGCAAGTACTACAAGCTCGTCTACAACTTCAACCGGGTCTACCCCTACGCCCTGGTCGGCCGCAAGATGATGGTCCAGGTGGACAGCACCATCGCCGCCGACGTCACCAAGCGCTCGGAGCGCACCCGCTACGTCAACGACGTGGAGAAGGAGCTCCTGCGCATCTTCGAGAAAGACATCCGCAGCATGACCATCAACCAGGGCCTCATCCTGATGCGCCTGGTCGACCGCGAATGCGGCATGAGCGCGTTCAACATCATCAAGACCTACGAAAGCGGCTTTACCGCCAATTTCTGGCAGCTCGTCGCACGCCTCTTCTCACAGAACCTCAAGACACGCTACGACCCTTCGAAGGGCGAAGACGCCAAGATCGAAGAACTCTGCAAAATCTGGGATTCGGGCCAGTGGGACGCCTTCTATTACTCCATCTTCATGGAGCGTCCCCCGCGCGTGGTCATTCAGCAGGAGCGCCTGGACACCGAAGTTCAAAAGAAGACCCGTTAAACACCCCGCAGGGCATCCCCCCGTCCATCCAGTCCTTCAGGACAAAGAGTTTCGCCCCCGACGGCAGCGTCAGGTCCACCGACGTGTGGAAATGTCCGAACACGAAATAATCCACGTGGCGCTCCCCGGAGGCCGCCTGCGCGAACTTGTAGAGCGGCTCGTCCGCTCCTTTGAACTGGTAGGGTGCGCGCCCCTTGCGCTTCCGGTTCGCGCTGCCGTACGCAATCCGGTAGGCCAGCCAGGGATGCAGCAGGCTGAAGAAGAACTGCGACACCGGATTGCGGTAGAAGTGGATCATCCGCGCGTAGCTCCGCTGCGCCCCGCCCAGCAGGTCCCCGTGGCCCAGGCAGAAAACCTTCCCGCCCAGCGTCACGTAGTACGGCTGCTCGAAACGGCGCATCCCGAGATCCTCGAAATAAGAATAGGTCCAGATGTCGTGGTTGCCGGAGCAGAACCAGACCTCCACCCCTTCGTCCATCAGACGCACCAGCTCGGCCACGACCCGGCCCCCGACACGCGGCACCACATCGCGGTACTCGTACCAGAAATCCCAGATGTCGCCCAGCAGGTAGAGCGCCTGCACGCTCTCGGCGGACAGGCCTTTCAGGAAAGACACGAAACGCGCCTCCCGCTCCGCAGGATCCACATCCGGCCGGCCCAGGTGTACGTCCGAGACGAAATAGATCAGTTTGTCAGCCGCCATCACACCAACCAGATCAACACGGCCAGGCCCACGAGGGCGCAATAGAGGGCGAACCACTTCAGCTGGGCCTTGCGGACCAGCGCGATCATCACCCGGCAGGCGAAGAGCCCGGACAAGAACGCCGCCACGAAGCCGAGCAGCAGGGGCAGCGCCCCGGTCGAAGACTCCGCGATGTCGCCGCCGACGATATTCAGGAAGGTTTCCCCGAGGATCGGGACCAGCACCATCAGGAAGGAGAACTGCGCCATCTTCTCGCGCTTCACGCCGCAGAGCAGGCCGGTCGAGATGGTCGTGCCGGAGCGGGACAGACCCGGAAGCACCGCCAGCGCCTGGCCGATACCGACCACAAAGGCCTGCCAGAATCCGATCCCGTTGCGCTTTTCCTTGACGGCCGCCTGCACGCGCGGCGCATAGATATCGGAGAAGAGCAACAGCATCGCCGTGACGACCAGCGCCAGCCCCACCACGAGCATCGAGGTGAAGGCATCCTCCACCTGATCCTTGAAAAACATCCCCACCACGAAGACCGGGATCATCGACACGCAGAGCTTGGCAATGTAGTCCGTCTCGTCGTTATACTGGAACTTGAACAAGCCGCAGAGCAGCTTCCAGATCTCTTTCCGGAACACCACGATGGTCGCCAGGACGGTGGCCGCGTGGACCGTGACTTCGAACACCAGGTCCTCCGCCGGGGCGATGCCCAGCAAGGCTTTGCCGATGGCCAGGTGGCCGCTGCTGCTGACCGGAAGGAACTCGGTCAGGCCCTGGACCAGGCCGAGGATAATCGCTTCAAACCACTCCATATCACTTAGATCGCTTCGATCTGAACGTGCCCGTGATGGCAATCACCTCCACCACGATGCCGGCCACGATCACCACGGGCGCGGCGACCAGGCGGCGGAAGTCAAACATAGCATAGTTGAACACCTGCGGATCGTCCGAACCGCCGCCCATCATCAGGATGTAGCCGGCAGCCATCACGATCAGGCCCGCAAGCATCAACTTCAACCCCTTCGGGGTAATGGCCATTTTATCCATAAATCATCAATAGTATAAGTCATCCTTGGACGCGGCGACCAGCCGGTTCACCACGAAGTAGGTGGAAATCACGCAGAGCAGCACGCCCAGCACCACGACGCCGCCGCAGACATACAGCAACTGCCGCAGGTCCACGATCGAGGCCATCTCCGGGAACGAACGGCGCAGCGCCTCCAGCACGCCCCACAGCATCCCGACCGCCAGCAGCGACGCCACCAGGCCCTGCAGCACGGCTCCCCGCACGAACGGCGCCCGGATGAAGCCGCGCGTAGCGCCCACCAGCTTCATCGTATGAATGGTGAAACGCCGCGCGTACACGCCCACGCGTACCGTATTGTTGATTAGTACAAAGGAAATGAAGAGCAGCAGGAGGATGAAGACGCCCAGCACCAGGGAGATCCGGGCCAGGTTGGCCGTCAGTGCCTCGATCAGCGTCTGTCGCGTCTCGACCTCATCCACCAGCGGGGAGGCCTGCAGCGCCTTCGTGACGCGGGCGAGGCTGTCCGTCTGGACATAGTCGGCCTTCAGCGTCACGTCCACCGACACCGGCACCGGGGAGGTCTCGAAAACCTCCAGGAAATCCTCGCCCAGCATCGATTTCAGCTCCTCCGCCCCTTCCTCGCGCGAAACGGCGCGGGCGCTGTGGACAAAGGGCTGCGCCGAGAGCGATGCCGCATAGGCCGCCGCCTGCTCGTCCGTGACTTCGTCCTTCAGGAGGACGGAGATCCGCATGTTCTCTTTGAGGTATCTGGACACGCTGCCCGCATTGACGATCAGCAGGGCGGCGATTCCCGTCAACAGCAGCACGAGACTGATGCTGATCACGCTGGAAAGATAGGCATTGATGATCCGCTTCCGGATTAACTTCTTTTCCTGTCGGGGCATAATCCACCAAATTAGACCTCAAAGATAGTGAAAAGACGAAAAATTGGAAAAAAATTCTTATCTTTGTGGTTATGAGCGATATTAAGCAGAAAATCCTTTTCGTGAACTCCGAGATATTTCCCTATCTCCCGGAGTCTGATATCGCTAAAGTCGGACGCTACCTGCCGCAGGGGATCCAGGAGCGCAAGCGGGAGATCCGCTCCTTCATGCCGCGTTTCGGCTGCATCAACGAGCGGAAGAACCAACTCCACGAAGTGATCCGGCTCTCCGGGATGAACATCATCATCTCCGACGTCGACCGCCCCCTGATCATCAAGGTCGCCTCCATCTCGTCCGCCCGCATCCAGGTCTATTTCATTGACAATGAAGACTATTTCCGGCGCAAGCAGACCTTCTGCGATGCATCCGGCAAGTTCTTCGAGGACAATGACGAACGGGCCATCTTCTTCGCGCGCGGCGTCCTGGAGACCGTCAAGAAGCTGCGCTGGGCCCCCGACGTCATCCACTGCCAGGGATGGATCTCCCACCTGGTGCCCGCCTATCTCAAGAAATCTTATATCGACGACCCCATCTTCTCCTCCAGTAAGGTGGTCCTCTCCCTCTACGACGACACCCCCAAGACGGCCTTCACGCCGGGCTTCGCGGACAAGGCCGTTTTCGGCGGCCTGGGCCGGGACGGACTCGCCACGCTGGACGACCCCACTGGCATAAATCTTGCTAAAACCGCCATCCAGTACTCTGACGGCGTCATCCTCGGCGCAGAGAAGGTTGAGGCGGAGATGGTGGACTACTGCAAATCGCTCGGGCTGCCCCTCCTGCCGTTCCACCGCGCTTCCCTGGAAGACGGCAGCTTCATCGACGAGTACTGCAGGTTTTACGATGAACTTTAGAATGAAACTCAGAATTCCTGTCCTGACCGCAGCCGCACTGTTCTGCTGCCTCTCCTGCGTGGAGACCAACAGCACGCTCGGCGGCAACCTCGTCCCGACGGCGGAGACCTATACTTTCCATTACGCAGAAGCTCCGCTGGACGGCATCTCGATGCAGATGGCCGACAAGCTCTCCGGCTACTCCGACTCCCGCATCACCATCGGCGCCATCCAGGATCCGCAATACGGGCTCACCACGCGTGCCAGCGCCGTCACCCTGATCCCCGTCTTCGAGAAGGGGAAATTCAACCTCGGCACCAACCCCCGCTTCAAGCGCTTCCACTTCGCCACCTCGCGGGACACCTTGAGCTTCATCGACAAGAACCAGGAGAACATCCTGCAGAGCGTCCGTGTCTACGAACTGTCCCGGGCCCTCGATCCGGAGAAGGACTCCGACTGCAACGCCCCCATCGCCCACGGCGATCAGCTCATCACCAAGGGCATCCCGGTGTACGGCGGGACCGACTCCCTGTCGTTCGACTTCAGCGAGGAATTCGGCAAGAAGTACCTCCAGATCACCGCGGACGACGTGAAAGACATGAAGACCTACCTGGCCAAGTTCCCGGGCATCTACCTGGAGACCGACACGCCCGAGTCCGGCAGCGGCCGCATCAACATGATGGACGTCCAGCTCGCCTACGACGCCAACTACACTTCGGTAATGGGCAACTACGCCACCCTCAACTACTCCGCCGAGTTCAACGGCGTGCGCAAGGACACCTCCCTCATCTTCTGGTACGGAGCGACCGACTTCTTCGATATGGACTCCCTGTTCAAGAGCTATACAGGCACCTTCCCGCAGTACGCCCTCAATCAGACCGGGCAGCAGACCCGGGAGAAGGCGGGCCCCGCCGCGGACAAGATCCTGATCGAAGGCGGCGGCGGCCTCAAGCCGGTCATTTCCGCCATCAGCCTGAAGAACAAGGTGGAGGAGATCATCAGCCAGGCCGGCGGCGATCCCCGCAACGCCATCATCAACAAGGCGACGCTCGTCTTCCCCTTCGACTTCCCGGACAATTACGAGAAGATGGAGCAGTGGCCCTATCGCCTCTCCCCGACCTGCCGCTTCGTCTCGGAGGACAGCGACGGCAAGGAGACCACGTCCTTCATGGGCCTGACGGACTCCAGTTCCAGCGACGAGAACCAGGGAGACGTGGACCGCTCGCTGCTCTGCTACTCGCCGGACATCACCTACCACATGCAGGAGATCCTCAAGATCGACCTCTCCAAGACCGACAAGCCCAACACGAAGAACCTCCTGAAGGGCAACTATGACATCTGGCTGCTCGTGATGGCGCTCGAAAAGCAGCTCACGGTCACCACCACCAGCCAGGAGCAGCAGGAGATGCTCAACTACCTCGCCTATTCCAGCTACTACAACAGCATGTACGGCGGATATGGCGGCTACGGCGGTTACGGCTACGGAAGCGGGTATGGCAGCGCCTACAGCAATTACCTCAACTACGCGATGATGGCCCAGATGGCCAGCCAGGCCCAGACCTCCACGTCCTATTCGGTCGAGCTGGACATCAACCGCTTCTACCAGGCGCAGCTCCACGGCCCGCAGGCCCCGGAGAAGGCCCCGATGCTGAAGCTGACCTTCGCGCTGCCGAACGATCAGTAGATTCGCCGGTCAAGCCGGCGAATGACGAAGAGGTTGCCGGTGGATGATGAACGAACGGCGAATGACGAATAAAAGCCGGCCCCGAGGGGTCGGCTTTTGAATGATTGATTGATTTCAGTCCGAATTAGGCAAGCTTCTCAGCCACCTTGTCGCAAGCGTCCTTAACGGTCGCAATCGTGCTGGTCTCCTCGTCAGGAATCTTGATACCGAACACCTTCTCAAACTCCATCAGGAGCTCCACGGTGTCAAGGGAGTCAGCGCCCAGGTCATTGGTAAAGTTAGCGGTCTCGGTCACCTCGGAAGGCTCCACGCCGAGCTTGTCGACGATGATCGCTTTCACTTTTTCTACGATTTCTGCGTATTCCATTTTGTAAAATTATTAAGGTTTTATTAGTACAATATTTTCGTCTATAGCGGTGCAAAGTAACATAAAAAAAATCACATTTGCAAACCCCCTCCCCGCAAGGGGTCGGGAGATCCCGGGTCAAGCCCGGGATGACGGTCCGGCGGGCCCGGACGGCAAGGGGCTCCGGGAGAGTCCCAGCCAGATTCGCAGGCCGTTGAAGGAGTTGAGCAGGTAGAAGCTGTACTTGACCACGTAGACCAGGGCGTAGGAGGAATCGGGCGACTGTCGCAGCGTCAGCACCCACATCACCACCGAGGTGATGTTGACCCCGATCCAGAAGAACCACTGCTCCATATAGGCCGTCGAAAGGAGCAGCTGCCCCAGGACATTGCACATCATCGACACGGCATCCATCAGCACCAGCCATTTCACGAAACCGGCCGCCTCGCCCTTGTCCAGGGCCGCGAGGATCCAGTAGGCCACCAGCGCTCCGACCAGGAACACCGAGCCGAAGATCAGCCACTTGCGCGCGTCCAAGCGCCTGGCCTGGACTTGTTCCTTCCCGTCCGCACCGCGTTTGCGCCACTGGAGGAATCCCACCAGCTGCATCGGCAGGAAGTAGAGCAGGTGGAGCGCGGCGTTGCCGTAGCGCCCGCCCGTCAGGCACATCACCCCGTAGATGGACACGTCGATCAGGCCGAAGAGGAAGGTCAGGATGCGTCCGTTGGCCGACAGGACATTCGCCAACACACCGCAGAGCGAGCCCACGGCCGCGATGACCAGCAGGGCCTGGCCGCTGTCGGCATCGCGCAGCTTGAGCGCTGTCACGAGCAGCGTCACCACCGTCATCCCGATCAGGATGAAGGCGTTGAACCATTTGTTGAAACGATCGGATTTATTCATGGCTGAGTTGTTCGTGGATTCTGCGGGCGAGGGCCGGGCCGACCAGCGTGGCGAGCTCCGGCTCCGGCGCGGCGGCGATGCGGGCCACACTCCCGAAATGCATCAGCAGGCGCTGCTCCGTCTGCTCCCCCACGCCCTTGATCTCGCGCAGGACGGACTGGATGGCCGCCTTGCTGCGCAGCGAGCGGTGGAAGGTGATGCCGAAGCGGTGCGCCTCGTCGCGGATCTGCTGCAGCAGTTTCAGGGCCTGCGAATTGCGGTCCAGGAAGAGCGGGTAGGGGTCGCCCACGCGGATGACCTCCTCCAGGCGCTTGGCCAGGCCGATGACGGTCAGCCGGTCCTGAATGCCCAGCTCACAGAGCGCCTGCCAGGCGAACTCGAGCTGCCCCTTGCCGCCGTCGATCACCACCAGCTGCGGCAGGTCGTCGGGGGCTTCCTCCAGCAGGCGCGCGTAGCGGCGGTTGACGACCTCCTTCATCGAGGCGTAGTCGTTGGCGCCGATGACGGTCTTGATCTTGAATTTCCGGTAGTCCTTCTTGGACGGCTCCGCATTCCGGAACACCACGCAGGAGGCCACCGGGTTGGTCCCCTGGATGTTGGAGTTGTCGAAGCACTCCATGTGCACGGGCAGCTCCTGCATTCCCAGGGCCTTGCGCAGCTCCTCGAGCACGGCCGCCCGGTACTCGTCCGGGTTCGTGTGCTCCCGCTGCTTGAGCGCGTTGGCGCGGAACTCCCGGGCGTTCTTGGCGCCGAGCTCCAGCAGGGCCAGCTTGTCGCCGCGCACCGGGATGCGGAAATCCACGCCCTCCATCTCCACGTCGGGCAGGAAGGGCACGATCACCTCGCCCCGGAGCGAGCCGAACTTGGAAGCGATCTCCGCGAGGAACTCGCTCAGCACGGCCGCCCGGTCCTCCTCGATATTCAGCTTGAAGCCCAGGTTGAGCGACTGGACGATGGCCCCGCCGCGGATGCGCAGGAAGCTGCCGAAGGCTTCGGCGCCGTCGATTTCCAGGGCGAACACGTCGGTATCGCGGTCGCCCGCCGCCGTGATGATGGACTTGGCGTAATGCTTCTGCAGGGAATCGATGCGCTGCTTGTAGGCCTGGGCCTGCTCGAAATCCAGCCGGTCCGAGGCCTCCATCATGCGCGCCTTGTAATCCCGGATGATGCTCGTCACGCCACCCGACAGCAGGCGCACGATCTCGTCGATCCAGGCGCCGTATTCCTCCCGGGAGACACTGCCCACGCAGCAGCCCCGGCAGCGGCCGATGTGGAAGTCCAGGCAAGGCCGGAACTTGCCGCGCAGGATGGCGTCGGAAGTGATCTTCAGGTTGCAGGAACGCAAGGGATACGAGGCGCGGAAGAACTCCAGCAGCGCCTTGGCGTGCATCACGGAACTGTAGGGCCCGAAATAGCGGGAGCCGTTCTTCACGATGCGGCGCGTCAGGAACACCTTGGGGAAATCGTCCCCCGTCACGCAGATCCAGGGATAGGTCTTGGAGTCCTTGAGGAGGATGTTGTAGCGCGGCTTGTACTGCTTGATCAGATTGTTCTCCAGCAGCAGCGCGTCAGCCTCCGTGTCCACCACGGAATACTGCAGGTCCGCAATCTTGGACACCAGCACGCGCGTCTTGAGCGTGAGGCGCTCCGGGTCCACGAAATACTGGGCCACGCGCTTGTTCAGGTCCTTGGCCTTGCCTACATAGATGACATTCCCCGCAGCGTCGTAATAGCGGTAGACGCCCGGGGAATGCGGTAAGAGCTGTATTTTCTGTCTAACGTCCAAGGGCTTCGGCGACCGCCGGGTCCAGGTTGGCGCCGCGCAGGTCGTCCCCGCGCTTGAGGATCTTACCCTCCTTGTCGAAGAGGATCATGTGCGGAATCCCGGTGATGCCGTAGAGGGCGGCGGGTTCCTTGTGGCCGTTGTTGAGCTGCTGCCACTTCACGCCATAGAAGGCGGCGGTGTCGATGGTGTTGCGCCAGGTCATCTTGCGGCTCTCCTCCCAGACCGCGACGCTCAGCACGTCGAAGTCCTCGCCGTTGTACTTCTCCCAGACGGCCTTGATGTTGGGGATTTCGGCCTTGCAGGGCGGGCACCAGGGGGACCAGAAGTCCACGAGCATCACCTTGCCCTTGCCGACGAAGTCGGAGAGGCTCTTCTGCTCGATGACGGGGTTGCCCTCGGCGTCCACACCGGCCACGTGGTCCACGGTGAAGTCCACGAACTTGCTGCCGACGGCGGTCGCCTTGCGGACGGCAATCTCGTTGGAGAGCTCCGTGACGATGTCCATCTGCTTGATGTTCTTGCCCAGGGAGGCGATGACGGCCTCAAGCTCGTCGTCCTCCATATAGGAATAGATATTGCCCAGCACGACCGGAACCACCGTCGTGTCGGAGGGGTGCTTGCGGAGGATCTCCTTGCCGGCCGCAGAGATCTTCTCCATGATCGAATCCTGGAGCGCGACGATCTTGTCTTCCTTCTCTTCGGCCGTCAGGGCCTCGTCCGCGTTGATCGCGGTGACGTCCATCCGGTAGGAGTCCATCCATTCGTTCACCTGGGTCTGGAAACCGTCGAGTATCTCCTCGCTGGTCTGTTTGGGTGCGCAGCCGGCAAAAAGCATCGTCGCCGCCGCTGCAATCAGCATCAATTTCTTCATAAACGATAACACTACTTCTCTAAATAAAAGCCGGTTTCGGAACCCCGAAACCGGCCGTAAATATAGCAATTTTCTTGATATAAATCAATCAATTACTTGTTGTCGCGACGCGGACGACGGTCACGGTCGCCCTCCCGGCGGGGACGGCGGTCGCCACCGCGGCCACCGCCACGGTTCTGACCGGTAGCCTGCGCGTTGGCGGCGGCGAGGGCGGCAGGAGTGAGGTCCTGCTTGCCATAACGCTCACCGTTGCAGATCCACACCTTGATACCCAGGGTACCGACCTTCGTGTTGGCGACGGCCAGCGCGTAGTCGATGTCGGCGCGGAACGTATGGAGCGGCGTACGGCCTTCCTTGAACATTTCGCTGCGGGCCATTTCGGCGCCACCGACGCGACCGGCGATCTGGACCTTGATGCCCTCGGCTCCGACGCGCATCGTGTTGGCGATGGCCATCTTGATGGCACGGCGATAGGACACGCGGCCCTCGATCTGGCGGGCGATGCTGTCAGCCACGATGTTGGCGTCCACCTCGGGGCGCTTCACCTCGTAGATATTGATCTGGACATCCTTCTTGGTGACCTTCTTGAGCTCTTCCTTGAGTTTGTCGACCTCGGTGCCGCCCTTGCCGATGATGAAACCGGGACGGGCTGCGTAGATCGTGACGGTGATGAGCTTGAGGGTCCGCTCGATGACGATGCGGCTCAGGCTGGCCTTGGCGAGACGGCTGCTGAGATACTTGCGGATCTCGTAGTCCTCGGCGATCTTCTCTGCATAGTTACCACCACACCAGTTAGAGTCCCAACCACGGGTGATACCGATTCTGTTGCTGATAGGATTAGTTTTCTGTCCCATATTACTTATTCTCCACTGGTTGTTTGACATCGAGGATGACGGTGACGTGGTTGGAACGCTTGCGGATGCGACCGGCACGGCCCTGCGGGCACGGGCGGATGCGCTTCAGCGTGCGGCCTTCGTCGACCATGATGGTCTTGACATAGACGTTGCCGTTGTCCAGTTCTTTGCTCTGCTCCGGGTTCTTGGCTTCCCAGTTGGCAACGGCGCTGCGGAGAAGTTTCTCGAGACGGACAGAAGCCTCGCGCTTCGAGAATTTCAGCAGGTCGAGTGCGCGGTTGACCTCGACGCCACGGACGGTGTCGGCCACCAGACGCATCTTGCGGGGAGAGGTGGGAGCATCATTCAGCTTCGCAACAGCTGTAACCTTCTTCGCCTCCTTGAGGCGCTCGGCCATAAGTCTTTTACGCTTTCCCATAATGATTACTTCTTATTGTTACCTGAATGACCTCTAAAGTTGCGGGTCGGAGCGAACTCGCCCAGCTTGTGGCCAACCATCTGCTCGGTCACGTACACAGGAATAAACTTGTTCCCGTTGTGGACAGCGATCGTATGGCCGATAAAGTCAGGAGAGATCATGCTGGCACGGGACCAGGTCTTGACCACTTCCTTCTTCTTGCTACCATCATTCATAGCAAGAACTCTTTTCTCCAGGGCTTCCTGGATATAGGGACCTTTTCTTAAAGAACGACTCATAATCTCTTTCGTTTAATTCCTGTTATTTCTTTCTTCTCTCGATGATGAACTTGTTGGAAGAAGCCTTCGGATTACGCGTCTTGTAGCCCTTTGCAGGAAGACCCTTACGGGAACGCGGATGTCCACCGGAAGCGCGGCCTTCACCACCACCCATCGGGTGATCGTGCGGGTTCATCACGACACCACGGTTGTGCGGGCGCTTGCCAAGATGGCGGCGGCGGCCGGCCTTGCCGTGGCTCTCCAGGTTGTGGTCGGTGTTGGAAACTTCACCGACGGTAGCGCGGCAGGACACGAGCACCATGCGCGTCTCACCCGAAGGCAGACGAAGCACGGCGTGGGTCCCTTCGCGGGCGGCGAGCTGGGCGAAAGTACCGGCGGAACGGGCCATGGCGGCTCCCTGACCGGGGCGCAGCTCAATGTTGTGTACCAGGGTACCAACAGGAATTTCGCTGAGCGGAAGGCAGTTGCCGACCTCCGGAGCGACGCCGCTGCCGGAAGCGATCACCTGACCGACCTTGAGTCCTTTCGGAGCGATGATGTATCTCTTCTCTCCGTCTTCGTACTGGACAAGGGCGATGCGGGCGCTGCGGTTCGGATCATACTCGATGGTCTGAACGGTCGCTGTGCACTCGTCCTTGGCGCGGCGGAAGTCGATGATGCGGTACATTCTCTTGTGACCGCCACCGATGTAACGCACGGTCATCTGACCGGTGTTGTTGCGTCCGCCGGAGCTCTTGAGAGGCTCACACAATGATTTCTGGGGTTTCTTCGCGGTGATCTCCTCGAAGGTGCTGATCACTTTGTTCCTTTGACCGGGGGTAACCGGTTTGAATTTTCTAACTGCCATTGTCTGTCCCTCCCTTAAATGTTAGCGTAGAAATCAATCTTGTCCTCACCGGCGAGGGTGATGTACGCCTTCTTGAAGTGATTCATCCGGCCACGCAGCATGCCCGCCTTGGTGTAGCGGCTCTTGCGCTTGCCGTGATAATTCACGGTATTGACATCGGCCACGGAGACATTGTACATCTTCTCCACAGCCTCTTTGATCTGAAGTTTGTTGGCTTTCCGATCCACGATAAAGCCGTAACGGTTCAACTTTTCGCCCTGAT
>Ga0310696_10007463_pt1 | contig 12825 bp, 13 predicted proteins | sample AusTroGonzalo_MG_4_FD_203885 | JGI IMG/M metagenome (GOLD analysis project Ga0310696, IMG submission 203885) | Bovine rumen microbial communities from tropical cattle in Woodstock, Queensland, Australia - Gonzalo_02 (v2) (version 2) | ecosystem: Host-associated > Mammals > Digestive system >... | reverse complement strand
AGGGAGGTAACATCCCTTGCGCCATGAACGCCGCCAACGAGGCCGCTGTCGCCGCCTACCTGAAAGACCAGATCCGTTTCTATGATATCCCGGAGGTGATTTCCGCCGTCATGGCCAGCATTTCCTTCGTTCAGCAGCCGTCCCTGGAAGACATCTTTGCCACTCATGAAGAGGCCTATGCCCAGGCGCAGAGGAGGATATCGGCCCTATGATAGTTCTCATGAAAACCCTCCAGGTGATCCTGGCGCTGTCGGTGCTCATCCTCATCCACGAGGCGGGGCATTTCTTCTGGGCCCGCGTATTCCACATCAAGGTGGACAAGTTCTTCCTTTTCTTTGACATAGGCGGCACCAAGCTGTTCTCGACCCGCATGCCGTGGTTTGTGAGACTGTGCCCCAAGGCTGCCGATTGGGAAACCGAATATGGCATTGGCTGGCTGCCCCTGGGCGGCTACTGCAAGATTGCCGGCATGGTGGACGAATCCATGGACACGGAATCCCTCAAGAAGGATCCGCAGCCCTGGGAGTTCCGTTCCAAGCCCGCCTGGCAGCGGCTGTTCGTCATGTCCGGCGGTGTTCTCAACAACTTCCTCCTGGCCATCGTGCTGTTCTGCGCCATCCTGGCCATTTGGGGAGACAATTACATCCCCAACGACAGCCCGGTTTATGTGAACGAACTGGGAGAGGAACTGGGATTCAGGACCGGAGACCGTATCCTCCGTTTCGACGACTACGTTCCCACGGATTTCCTGAGCCTGCAGGCAGACCTGGCCCGCCGCCAGGTGCGGCAGGTTCAAGTGCTCCGTGGGGCCGATACCCTCACGCTTTACATGGACCAGTCCCTGATGGGTGCCGTGGTGAATACCCCCGGCGTGTTCGACATAGCCCTTCCCTTTGTGATCGACAGTGTGATGACCACCTCGCCCAATGTCGGGGCCGGACTGCTGAAAGGAGACCGGATTGTGGCGGTGAACGGGGTGGAATCTCCCTACCTGCAGGATGCCCAGAAGGTGCTGCGGGCCCATCCGGGCGAATCCCTTCCCGTTACGCTGGTGCGTTCCGGCGACAGCCTGTCCATGACCCTCCAGGTAGATTCCCTGGGTTTGCTGGGGGTCTATCCCCGCAACATCGCCGTGGAACACCGCAGCTATAATGTAGTCCAATGCATCCCCGCGGGCTGCGTCCTGGCCTGGGACACGGTTACGGGTTATCTGCGGGACCTGAGGCTGGTGGCAACGCCTTCCACCGGAGCCTACAAGTCGGTGGGCAGTTTCGTGGCTATCGGCCAGGTATTCCCTTCCAGCTGGAACTGGCATCAGTTCCTCTATATCCTGGCGCTGCTCTCCATCATGCTGGGCGTGATGAACCTGCTGCCCATCCCCGCCCTGGACGGAGGACACATCGTTTTCTGTCTTTATGAGATGATAACGGGGCGGAAACCCAGTGACCGTTTCCTCATGGTGGCCCAACTGATAGGAATGGCATTGTTATTGCTGCTGATGATCCTGGCATTCGGAAACGATATCGCAAGATTAATTCACTGACTATGAAACATATTTCCAGACTGATGGTCCTGGTGGCCTGCGTCCTGTCCCTGGCCGGCTGCAAACAGGGCAACAAGAAGACCCTCCTCCCCAACGTAAGCGGAAAAGCCGGCGAAGTGCTGGTTATCATCGAGCGTGAACAGTGGGAAGGCAATCTGGGTGTGGCCATCCGGGATGTCCTGGCTATGGATACTCCTTACCTGGCCCAGCGGGAGCCCCTCTTCAATCTCTCCAACGTTCCTCCGGGAAGTTTCAACAGCATGTTCAAGATGCACCGCAACATGCTCGTTGTCAACATCAACCCGCAGAATCAGACCAACGGTGTGGTGTATAGGAACAACGTCTGGGCCCAGCCGCAGGCGGTGGTGCAGCTGAATGCGGCCGATGCAGAAGAGGCCCTCGCCCTGTTCAACGGAGCCTCCACCACCATCTCCGAGTTCTTCGAGCAGAGCGAACGGGACCGCATCATTGCCAATTCCAAGCTCTATGAGGAGAGCGCCCTGCGGGAACCGGTGAGGAAGGTTACCGGCGGCATCATCCATTTTCCCAGCGGCTATCGCTGCCGCAAAATCACGGACAATTTTGTATGGATTGCCGATGAAAAGCAGTATGTCCAGCAGTATGTGATGGTCTATCGCTATCCCGTCCCGGCCCAGGGAGAGGTGTTCTCTATCGATAATATCATCAATACCCGCAATGCCGTCATGCGGGACAACGTGCCCGGGATGTTCGAGGGATCCTACATGACCACTTCCACGGCCCAGGAACCCACCTCCCGCTCTCTGCGCTACAAGGGACGCGATTTCATGGAGACCCGCGGCTTCTGGGAAGTACACGGAGATTTCATGGGCGGTCCGTTCGTTTCCCATTCTTTCTACAGCCCGGACGGCAAGGATATCATTGTGCTGGAAGCCTTCGTTTTCGCCCCCAGGTACGACAAGAGACAGTACCTCCGTCAGGTAGAATCGCTGCTCTATTCGTTTGAATGGGAAAGTGCCGAAAAAGATGAAAAATAATTTTGCTTGGTAAGAAAATTTTCTTACCTTTGCAGTCCCAAGTTTGGTGGGTTCGTATAACGGTTAGTACTCGGGATTTTCATTCCCGCAATAGGAGTTCGATTCTCCTACCCACTACCAAATATAAAAAAGTAAAATAATGGCAAACACTAAATCCGCCGCGCGTGCCGCCCGTCAGAGCGAGCGTCACCGCCTGCATAACAAGTATTATGCAAAGACAACGAGGAACGCTATCCGCGACCTCCGCAACACAACCGATAAGGCAGCAGCCCAGGAGAACGCTCCCAAGGTTTATGCAATGATTGATAAACTGGCCAAGATCGGAGTTATCCACAAGAACAAGGCTGCCAACCTCAAGAGTGGTCTTGCCGTTTACATTAACAAGCTCGCCTAAGAGCTTGTTTTTTTACCAAGGAGACGGGATGTAGCGCAGTTGGTAGCGCACTACGTTCGGGACGTAGGGGTCGCTCGTTCGAGTCGAGTCATCCCGACATGAAAAAAGGAAGCCGCACGGCTTCCTTTTTTCGTGCAGGGATGACGATAATGCCTTTTTTTCGTATATTTACGTCTGATATTGACTAATAACCAGTTTTTATGAGACGGATTCTTATCTGTTTGTTGGCGGGGATGCTGGCGGCATCGGCCCTTTTTGCCCAGACTACGGAAGAGATTCTTACCAGGATGGACCAGGAGGCCAGCCGCTTTGACAAGGAGGGCGTCTCCATGGTTATGGATATGAAAATCCCCATATTGGGCACCTTTTCCACGAAGATGTACACCTTGGGAGACAAGTATAAAGGCGTCCTTGAGTTCAAAGGTCACAAAGAGATAACCTGGTCGGACGGCGTTACGGATTGGGAGTATGATGTCTCCAAGAATGAGATTACCATTAAAAAGGCCGATCCTTCCGGTGACAATGCTGCCGGAGACAGCATGAATGCGCTGGATGGCATCACGGATGGGTATGATATCAAACTGAAGAAGGAGACGGCCGAAGCCTGGTATTTCCGTTGCACCAAGACCAAGTCCAACACCAACAAAGACGATCCCAAGACCATGGATCTGGTGATCTCCAAGGGCAACTATCTCCCCATCAGCCTCTCCACCACCATGAAGGCTGTCAAAGTTACCATGCATAGTTTTGTCGCTGGCGTAACGGAGAAGGAGGTCACTTTCAACCTCGCTGATTATCCGAACGCCAAGATAATCGATAAAAGATAGGGTTAATGGGTAAGATTATCGTTGCAGGCAGTTCCAACATTGACATGACTGCCTATGTCAAGACGCTTCCCCGGCCGGGTGAGACCATAGGGGATGGCCGGTTCTTGCAGGCTAATGGCGGCAAGGGAGCCAATCAGGCCGTCGCAGCGGCCCGGCTTGGCGGAGATGTGGTCTTTCTGACCTGTGTGGGAGATGACCTGCAGGGGAGGATGCTCAAGGAGGTCTTCGCCTTGGACGGAATCCATACGGAGCACATGAAGTTCAGCGCCAACTCTCCCACAGGAACGGCCCTCATTTTCGTGGCCGATGACGGAGAAAACTGCATTGCTGTGGCGCCGGGAGCCAACGGGGAACTACTTCCCGAGGATATTGATGCGGCGGGAGACGCCTTCTCCGATGCCGCCTGGCTGCTGTTGCAGCTGGAAGTTCCGCTTCAGACCGTGTACCATGCTGTGGATGTGGCATTTGCCAAGGGAATCAGAGTCATCCTTAATCCTGCCCCCATCTCGGGAGCCATCCCTCAGGAGGTTCTTCACAAGCTGTGGCTTATCACGCCCAATGAGACCGAGGCGGAGAAGCTCACTGGCATTAAGATAGACTCCGCGGAGGATGCTTTCCGGGCTTCTGAAGTTCTTCTGGCTCAGGGAGTCCAGAACGTCATTGTGACCCTGGGCAGTTCCGGATCGGTTATCTGCAGCGCTTCCTGCCGGGAGTTTGTCCCCGCCCGCAAGGTGGAGGCGGTAGATACCGTGGGTGCCGGCGATGTTTACAACGGAGCCCTGGTGACGGCGCTTTCCGAAGGGAAGTCCCTGCCCGATGCGGCCCGCTTCGCCACGCTGGCCTCTTCCATTGCCGTCACGCGCCCGGGCGCGCAGACCGGCGTTCCCCATCGGCCCGAAGTGGATGCCCTTTTGGCTGGCATGAAGTAATCCATATCCTACTATACTATGTTTATCGTCAACAGTTATGCACTGGCAGTGATTCTCTGCTTTGTCACCATGCTCTGTTGGGGCTCCTGGGGCAACACCCAGAAGCTGGCTGCCAAGAGCTGGAGGTATGAATTGTTCTACTGGGACTATGTGATAGGCATGGTTCTCTTCGCCCTGATCCTGGCCTTTACGGCAGGCAGCATCGGCTCCCAGGGCCGTCCTTTCCTGGCCGACCTGGCCCAGGCTTCCACCTCCAGCATCCTCTGGATCCTGCTGGGCGGCGTCATCTTCAACGCCTCCAACATCCTGCTTTCGGCCTCCACTTCCATCGCTGGCCTTTCCGTGGCCTTCCCGCTGGGCGTGGGCCTGGCCTTGGTACTGGGCGTGGTCAATAATTACCGCGTAGCGGTGATGCAGGGCTCCAAGACGGGCAATGTGGCGCTCCTGGCCATCGGCGTGGCCCTGGTTGTATGCGCCATCGTGTGCAACGGTATGGCCGCCAGCCGCAAGGGCGGAAGCGGAATCTCCAAGGCCGACCAGCGAAAGGGCATTATCCTGGCCCTGATCGCCGGCGTGGTGATGTCCTTCTTCTCCTCCTTCGTGATGCGGGCCATGGATACGGCCAATTTCGTGAGCCCCGCTGCAGGTAAGGTGACTCCTTATACAGCCATCGTCATCTTCACCGTCGGTGTGCTCATCAGTAACTTCCTGTTCAACACCATCGTGATGAAAAAGCCCTTCGTGGGTACGCCTGTCACCTACAGGCAGTACTTCTCCGGAGACTTCAAGACGCATCTGGTGGGAGTCCTGGGCGGTGCCATCTGGTGCCTGGGAACGGCCCTCAGTTATATTACGGCCGAGAAGGCGGGCCCCGCCGTCTCCTATGCCCTGGGCCAGGGCGCTCCCATGATAGCCGCCATCTGGGGCGTCTTCATCTGGAAAGAGTTCAAGGGTGCCGGAAAGAGCGTCTATAGCCTGCTGGTCCTCATGTTCGGCCTCTTTATCAGCGGCCTCGCCTGCATTGTGCTGGCCGGGAACTAATTATGAAAAAGATAGGCTCCATAGCAGGACTCTTCTTGTCAGCTTTTCTCCTTACTTCCTGCCTTCACTCATATATTGAGCAGAACAAAAAGGTGGGTAACACAATCGTGGAAAGAATAGAAGAGTATAGAGCAGCAAATGATTCGTTGCCTGATTCATTGGCAGGTATCGGACTAGACGAATCAATACGCATCACAATAGACGACAAGGATGGCACTTTGTTTTGCTATGAGAAAGTGGATAGCCTGAATTACATCGTCTGGTTTGGTACAACGCTCGGTGACGGGATATACTATTATTCCGATACGAAACAGTGGGAAGACAGGTTAAGAGCCATTCCTGCGGATTCTCAATCATATTGAACCTCTGTCCAAGAACGGGTACCCATTATCAGAGGACTTGTAATCAGGCAGTTACGACAAAAATGAAAAAGGACAAACCCTCAAAATTGAAGATTTGTCCTTTTTTGCTCCCCCTGTTGGACTTGAACCAACGACCCTCTGATTAACAGTCAGATGCTCTAACCAACTGAGCTAAGGAGGAAGATAACCATTCTCGTGGAACGGGATTGCAAAGGTACAACCTTTTTTGAATTCTCCAAAGGTTTTCGAGAAAATTTTTCTAAGAAAACTTAAGTATATTTTTACTATCTTTGTGTGATAATCCAATATTGCCTTACTAGTATGGATATTGACCTCCTTGCCAAGATGGTGAAAGAAGTGGTGATGGACCACGACGTTGTCACTTTGCCCGGTGTGGGCAGTTTCGTAGCAGAGCTGGTGCCCGCTTCCTTCGCTGACCGCGGATATACCATCCTCCCGCCTTACAGGAGGCTCTATTTCTCTCCCAAGCAAGGTGAGGATACGCTTTTGGCAGACCTGTATGCCGAATCCAACGGCATATCCCAGGTAGATGCCACCCGCATCCTGACGGATTATCTCTCGGAGATGAAAGAGGTGCTCAAGGTTAAGAAGATCATCGTTTTCCCGGGATTGGGCCGTTTGAGAGCCACCATGGAGAACCACTTTTTCTTTGTGGCCGATGAAGACCTGGACATCTATCCGTCCGGCTTCGGCCTCCAGCCCATCTCCCTCAAGACGCATGAGGAAACCAGGGTGGAGATGGAGGAAGCCGTGACCAGCCTGGCCGGCCTCCTGGGAAAGACCCCCCAGCGGGTGGAAGAGCCCCAACCGGAGCCCCAGCCTGCACCTGCACCCGAGCCCGAACCCGAACCGGTGCCCGAACCCGAACCGGAACCTCAGCCCGAGCCTCAACCGGAGCCGCAACCCGAGCCCGCACCGGAACCTCAGCCCGAGCCTCAACCGGAGCCAGAGGTGCAGCCCGAACATGAACCTGAACCGGCACCGAAGCCGCAGCTCAATATGTCAGCTGTCGTCGAAAAGGCCAGTAAGAATTATCGTAAGAAGAGCAGGAGGCGCAAGTTCTGGACTGTTGTCCTGTTACTGGCCATCATTGCCCTGGCGCTGGTCATTGCTTTGGTGGCTGTGGGACATTTCTTCCCCGAATGGCTGGACTCTTTCCTGTACAGTCCCGAAGAATATGAAATCCTTCACAATCAGTAAGCCGCTATGACTCCTGTAAGAAGAGAAGGTTACAAATTCTGCCAGGATCTTAGGGTTCCCTGCTACCAGACCAACCGCCAGACCCTCCTGAAGCCGGCAGCATTCATGGATATAGCCCAGGAGATAGCCTATTGGGCTGCCAGTGAGTTGGGTTTCGGGTACGATACCCTGCATGTACACCATACGGCCTGGGTGCTGAGCCGTATGCACCTTCATTTCGACTCTTTCCCCAAGTGGAGGGAGGATACCTGCCTCTATACCTGGCACAAAGGGGCCGACGGTCTTTTCTATCTCCGTGACTTCGACCTCCGGAATGCGGCAGGCGAGTCTGTCATCCAGGGCACCAGTTCCTGGGTGGTGATTGACGAGCAGACCCGCCGCTTTGTGCGTCCCGAGGACCTGCAGAACCTCCTGTCCGTGGAAGAGGTGGATCATGCCATCGCCACCTCCGCCCCCAAGGTTCAGCTGCCCCGCGAGGCCCAGCCCGAACCCGCCGGAGAACATACGGTAGTTTACTCCGACCTGGATGTCATCGGCCATACCAATAATGTCCGCTATGTGGTCTGGGCCATGGATTGCCTGCCCCTGGAAGACGCGGAAAAACCCGTCAAAGACTTATATATCAACTTCAATAAAGAGACCACCTATGGCCAGACAGTGGAGCTGTTCCGCCTGAAGGAAGGAAATGCCTGGTACGTGGAGGGCAGGGTGGAAGGAAAACCCTGCTTTGTGGTCAAACTGGAATACTGAACTATGCATGAACTCTTCTTTGGCTATGGCGTAGCCCATACCATTCTGCTGCTGGCATTCGTTATCGGAATCGGCCTTTATCTGGGCCGGTTCAAAGTGAAGGGCATCTCCCTGGGTTCCACCTGGATCCTGTTCATGGGCATCCTGATGGGACACCTGGGCTTTGAAGCCGATCTGACCATCCTCCACTTCGTGAAGGAGTTCGGCCTCATCCTCTTCGTCTTTTCCATCGGCCTGCAGGTGGGTCCCGGATTCTTCCATTCTTTCCGCAGCGGCGGTGTCAAGATGAACCTGCTGGCCGTGATGAACATCCTGCTGGCCGTGGCCGTCACTTATGTGATCTCCCTGGTTTCCGGAGAGAAGCTCACCACCATGGTGGGTGTGATGTCCGGCGCCGTCACCAATACGCCCGGCCTGGGTGCCGCCCAGCAGACCTTTACGGATTTGTCGGTGGCCGAGGGCAGCAGTGTCCTGGCGGCCAACCAGGTCTCCGAGAGCCTGGCATCGGCCTACGCCGTGGCCTACCCGATGGGCGTCATCGGCGTTATTGCCGTCATCATCATTTTCCGCGCCATCTTCAAGATTGACCATAAGAAAGAACTGGAGCGGCTGGAATCGGCCGAAAAGAACGCGGAGCATGCCCGCCGCATGCATGTGGCCGTGGAGAATCCCGCCATTTTCGGCAAGAAACTCTTCGATGTCCTCCACGAGTTTGAAGGGGACTATGTGGTTTCCCGTGTCATGAAAGGGGACCAGGTGCTGTTCCCTGCGGCCGATATGGTCATCAACGAAGGCGACAAGCTCCTGCTGGTGACTTCCCAGCACGAAGTCGATCGCCTGCGCATCCTCTTCGGCCAGGAAGTGCCGCTACACGTACAGGACTGGCAGGAGAAGGACCATACCCTGGTAACTCGCCGCATCACGGTGACCAATTCCAAGATCACCGGCAAGACCATCAAGGATCTGCGTCTCCGCAGCGCCTATGGCGTGAGCGTGACCCGCGTCATCCGCGCCGGCGTGGAACTGGTTGCCAGCCCTACCCTCTACCTGCAGGTGGGAGACGGCCTCATGTGCGTGGGAACTCAGGAAAACATTGAAGAAGTGGCCGCCAAGATGGGTAATTCGAACGATGCCTTGAACAAGCCCTACCTGGTGCCCATCTTCCTGGGAATTGTACTGGGCGTGGTGTTCGGCTCCATTCCGTTCCGTTTCCCCGGTATTCCGCAGGCCATCAAGCTGGGTCTGGCCGGAGGTCCCCTCATCATCGCCATCCTGCTGGGCCACTGGGGCCCCAAGTACAAGATAACCACTTACACCACCACCAGTGCCAACCTCATGATCCGGGAAATCGGCATTTCCCTCTTCCTGGCATCTGTGGGTATCGGAGCCGGCGGTAATTTCTGGAGTTCCATCGTGGGCGGTGGTTATTGGTGGATACTTTACGGCGCCCTCATTACCATAGTGCCTCTTTGCATCACCTTCATCGTGGCCCGTGCCGTGTTCCATCTGAACTTCTACCAGATTTGCGGTCTTATCAGCGGCTCCTGCACCAACCCGCCCGTACTGGCCTTTGCCCAGGGTATGTATGGCAGCGACTATGCCTCTGTCAACTACGCTACGGTGTATCCCTTATCCATGTTCCTGCGCGTGCTGGCGGCCCAGCTGCTGATAGTATTTGCATTGGGTTAGCCTATGTTGGATCTGGTTTATCCTTCCTCTCCGGCGCCTCTGTATCCCAAACCGTCCGTGGACCATCCCGGGAGGCAGTTGGCTCCAGGCGGTGAAATGCTCCCCCTGGTAGAGCCCGGCGGCCTGGTTTATGGCCAGGCCAGCCGTGAGTATTGCCACAGCGGTTCGCACGTGCTGCATCCGGTGGTGCACCTGCACATCATCGACCACTTCGGCCGGCTTTATCTGCAGAAACGTTCCCTCACCAAAGACCTGTTGCCCGGCTATTGGGATACGGCCGTCGGCGGTCACGTGAGTTACGGGGAGACCATCCTCGAGGCCCTATACCGGGAGACCTCGGAGGAATTAGGCCTCACGGCCTTCAATCCTATTGCCCTGGAAGCCTACGTCTGGCAGACGGAGCGGGACAACGAGTATGTCTTCGTGCATGCCATGCTGGGACATCCCGAGCTCCATCCCAACGCTGCCGAGGTCTCGGAAGGCCGATGGTGGACCTTCGAGGAACTGGACAGGGCCACGGGCCAGAACGTCCTTACGCCCAATTTCGAGAGCGAATTCGGGCGCATCCGGAATCAGCTGCTGGCTATGCTATAGAATCTGCCCCCACGTCTCGTCAATGGCGGCGCGGGCGGCGGAATCGGCCTTCTCCGTGAGGCCGATGTATGTATCGGAAATCTTTTCCCCTTTGAAGAGGGCTTTGCGGAGGGCAAGGGCCTTTTCTTTTTGCTCCTGCGTAGGCATCAGGGAGACGACGCTCAGAAGATAGTCCTCCATGCCCAGGATGTTCACGGCCTGCACCTTCCCGTCTTTGACCAGGAACTTGAGCGTGCCGGCGTAGCGGCGCGTGCCCTCGTTATAAATGAGGAAGGAGGGCTCGGCAAAGAGGGTGGAGATGGTGACGGCCTCAAATACCAGTTCGTCATAGAGCACTCCGTTATAGTCTATGCGGCCGTCCTGGAACCGTACTTTCTGCGGCCCGGCGCCGTCGGAAATGATTTCGAAAGAAATCTCCATTCCGGATTCAATCTCCACTTCCATGCGGGGCTGGGTGCGGACCAGACGCCAAAGGAGCCGCTCTTCCTGTGCGGCCGGCAGCGTGACATCGGCAAATATCTGCTGAAGGACGGCGGTATCCAGGCGGTCGAAGTCCTCTTCCCGGGGAACGACCACGAATCCCGCCATGTCGGCAGCGCCGGGCAGGATGGAGAAATGGGCGTCACCCTCGGCAAAGTAGCACTGGGGATGAGAGTCGCCCCTCAGGGTCACGATGGTGCGGTATTCTCCCTCGCAGCAATAAGTGAAGGCATTGAAGCGGGGCTCGGTTTCCTCGGCCACCAGGTTCATGCAGTCCAGGAGGCGGTAGAACAGCTTGGCCATGGATTTGGCCGTCTGCGCCCGCAGCAGGAAGATGCCGCGGTTGAAACGTTTGTAATGGTACAGTTCAGCGTCTCTTACGGAGGCGAGGAACTCGGTCTCCTCGGAGACATGCCCGGCCTTGGCCGCCCGCAGGAGCCTTTCCGCTGCCCGTTCCAGGGGCATATATCCCTTGGGACAGGCCTGGAAATGGGCGTGCTGGGGCACCGTGGTTCCGCTGTTGGGACTGTTGTAGAAGACTATGTAACCCTCCAGGGCGGCGGCCAGGTCCAGCATGTCCGGGAAACGGTGCCAGATGGTCTGCGGGGCATGGATATCGCGCGTGATGACCAGGTGATTGGGGAAGATGGGGGCCCGGTTTACCAGGATGTTGTATTTGCGGCCCTTGCGCCCCTCAAAAGGCAGGGTGTGTTGATGCTCCATATAATTCTCCTCGCACAGCGGGCAGCCGTGGTCGAAGATGGGAACCCGCCCCGGATTGGACTGGAGCGTCACCAGAATGCCGCCCAAGGGAAGCGTCCGTGTGCGGGTGCTCTTGAGATTCCGGTACTTGGCTGCCACCGCCGGCCACACCGACAGCTGGTCGTGGACGAATTTGTCGATATCTGTTGCCATGGATGTAAAGTTACGCATTTTTCCGTCATTTTTGTTATATTTGTGTAATTATGGCAAGCATCGGTATCTTCGATTCCGGAAGCGGAGGACTGTCGGTTTACAGGGAGCTCGTAAAACTGCTTCCCCGTGAGCGTTATATCTATTTTTCGGATAACGCCCACTGTCCCTATGGGGAAAAAACCGCAGAGTACATACAGGAAAGGGCCCACGTCATCACGGATACCCTTCTGGGAATGGGGGCCGATATCATAGTCGTCGCCTGCAACACTGCTACCGCCGCGGCCATCGCCAGTTTGAGGGCAGATTATCCCGACATCCCTTTCATCGGCATGGAACCCGCGGTGAAGCCTGCCGCGCTGGGCACCCGGAGCGGTGTCATCGGGGTCCTGGCCACCGCCGGCACCCTCAAGGGCTCCAAATACCTCCACACCCGCGGCCAGTACGAAGAGGATGTCCGCATTGTGGAGCACGTAGGAGAGGGCTTCGTGGAACTGGTGGAGAATGGCATCCTGGACGGTCCCCAGGCAGAGGAGACCGTCAGAAAGTCCCTGCAGCCATTATTGGAGGAAGGGGCCGATATCATAGTACTGGGCTGCACCCATTACCCTTTCCTCAGGCCTGTCATCGAACGGCTGGCCGGTTCGCAGGTCAAGGTCATCGACCCGGCTCCCGCCGTAGCCCGCCAGACCCTCCGGGTGCTCCAGGAAAAGGGCATCCCTACTGGGGAGAGCACGTTCTCCATCGATCTCTATCACTCCGGTGAACCGGAATCCCTCCAGCGCATCTTCCAGCTGGTGCAATGATTTGTGGCACGGATTATGTGATATGTGCTTTGGGAAGGCGAATGAAAGCCGCGGATATCGTTGGTTTTTGGAACAAGGGTGTTGAGGTTTTCAAACGGCTTTCCTTACTTTTATACCGTTAACTTAAAAACTTTGTGCTATGAGAAGGTTTATGACATTTGCAGCTTCCATGATGCTGGCCCTGGCCATGCTCATCGCACCCGATATGCGGGCCCAGACCCGCCGTTCCAGCGGGGGAAGCACCACCCAGCAGAGCAGTAG